>Ga0137308_100019_pt1 | contig 241388 bp, 206 predicted proteins | sample Inofrocosms_June_FD_97181 | JGI IMG/M metagenome (GOLD analysis project Ga0137308, IMG submission 97181) | Mouse cecal microbial communities from Vienna, Austria - N-Acetylneuraminic and N-Acetylglucosamine D2O microcosms_June | ecosystem: Host-associated > Mammals > Digestive system > Large... | reverse complement strand
GCGACAAAAGTAGAAAACATCGACCAGATACGCCTAATTGACAGAATGGGTATGAAGATACCGTTTGATATCGCCTGGTGGGAAAAGAATCTTAGAAGAGGGGATATCTACCTATGTGTGGAGCATAACGATAAGCTAGATTACGCTTTTCGATTTACGGGTAAGCAGCCTATTGTATTGACCTTCGAACGGTTTGTAATGGAGATTATGTGATATGGAGAAGCTGGACTTAATCAACAGGCAACAGCCATTAGACACAACTCGTTTATCTCCTGACGTGTCGACAATGTACAAGTTGAGGATTGACAGCCGAACAATGTTCTACTTTCGTTCGAAGGAGCAACGGCAACAGTTTATTCGGAGGCGATATTGCCGGAAGTTGAAACGTTTTTATCTGCATTCAGATGACTGGTAAGGGAGGGGGTACACCCCCGGTCTACCAGGTGGTAGAATTGGGGGGCATTCGATACAGATAAATTTTTTTTCTTGGATTTTTTTTCTCACTATTAAATCATAAATAATTATGACACAGATTATTAATTTACCAAACACAGTTATCAACGAAGAAGCAAGAGCGGAAGAATTGCAGAGATTCCATGACATTGAGCAGTTTATCAATGAAATTTTAGTGCCTGCATTCGAAAAGGAAGGTTTTGCAGTTGATATTGAATTGCTGGAAGCTTTAAAGACTGAACGGGCTATAGCGGAAATTATCCGAAATAAAGAACGGGAATACGTTCTTTCTCTTCCTTTTTGCCCGAATGAGGAGAAAGTTAGGATCAGAAAGGTTTTTGACGCTGTATTAGGTCGTTTGGAGGGCGTTTGTACGGATTATGCCCGGAACATCAAAGGTGTAAAATTATCGCTTATTCAAGCGGGAAACGGGCGATTCTGCTTTAATCCTGAAGAAGTAGACAAGTGTATCTCGTCAATCGGCATACGTCGATTCCGTGCAGAAGAAAAGAAGCTGTTTGAGTTGTATCAAAAATTGTACACAGCATACAGGGACTGTCGGGATTATGAGAAAGAACAAGGTTTGCGACCTTTTGCGGGCAATCAGCTTTGGTTTGCCCGTTTTGGCCAGGGCGTAACGGTTGAAGAGTTTGCTAAATGGGATTTATTCCGGTTAAAGCAGATCTCATCCAGATTAGAAGAACGTTTCGAGAGAACAGGAGTAAGTTCTATCAATTTATAATTATTAATCACAGGGGGTATGCCGAAAAATACGCATACCCCCCCTAAATTAAATCATTATGGCACAACGAATATACGCATTGGAAGAAAGAGTCTCTTTCATGTCTCAACTGACTGAGAAAGAACGGTTTTGCCTACAGGCTTATTTAATTACCAAAGACAAGAAAATGGCTTTCGTATGCTCACGGGAAAAGCCGTTAAAATCTGAAGGCGAAGGATTCCGGGTTAATCTGTCTAAATGGTTCAACAGCGATAAGGTACAAGCATTCATTCAGGAGTACCAGACGCAAGCACGTGCCTCTGACATTGACAGAGGCATGGAAGGCCAGGACATAGGTAAGGCCGAATTAGTCCGGGAACTGACAATACTATTCCGGCGAGAGAAAGACCCGAAGTTAAAGGCCGATATCGGCATGAAACTTGCCGACCTTCAGCAGATGAAAAAAGAGCAAACAGAACAGGAGGAACAAATCAAGTACTATTTGCCTCTTCAATGCTCGAAATGTGCTTTGTATCTTAAGGAAAAGGAGGCGATAGGGAAAGCTGGCCAACCGGAAGGTTGAGCAGACTGTTTAGGTATTAGCTCCGTTCCGGTAACAATCGGTTCGGGGCTAAATTATTGATTATTAGTTTATCCTGGTTTTTCTGTTTATAAGGTGTAAATCCCTATCATCTGATAATCAGGCAAAAAGGTGTTTCACGATAATGCCGGTTCCTTTCAAATATGGAAAGGGAGGGGCTAGGTTTAACCGATACCCCATATCTCAAAAATGCGACATGGTGAAAATCAGACGTTTAATAATACCTTAAATTGGGGTATTAACTCAATGCCGTAAATTCTACGGATTAATAAAGTGTATCTTATTGATTTACACGCCCTAAACTTGACGGAGGGTAACACGGGAAACACAAAAGCTAATTTCGTCACTGAATCAGGCTTCTATGATGTGATTTTACAAAGCTCATCTCCGAAAGTGAAGTCTTTCCGTAAATGGGTAACAAGCGAAGTCCTTCCTTCCATCCGCAAGCATGGTGCATATATGACAAACACCACATTGGAAAAGGCTTTAACTTCACCCGACTTCCTGATCCAGTTAGCCACTAATCTCAAGGAGGAACAACAAAAACGTATCGAGGCAGAACAAAAGATTCGATCTGACGCTCCCAAGGTATTATTCGCAGATGCAGTGTCCACATCCCGGCGTTCATGCTTGATAGCTGAGTTGGCGAAGATTTTACAACAAAATGGAATCAAGATCGGACAAAACAGATTATTCGAATGGCTTCGCAAAAACGGATACCTGTGCCAAAAGTGGGACACTTCGGTATTTACAGAAGCGGGACGGGACATTATTCTACTTTAATATTGATATCTTTCCCGCAATGAGGGCAGCGAATTACATTATCAAGTTCATCTGCAAAGAAATCCCCCACTTTGCACCCTATTACATTAGCTATTCTTTGGAGAGTGTCAATCGTGGGATTTTTGTTAATAGACTGTGATAACGCCCCTTTAGTTATTGGCTTACCGTTTTTACCTTCCCATTCATTTGCTATACGTTCAATAGTATAGCCATGTGCTTTAATTACTGATTTAATATCCATATCCCAAATGTTTAGTTATAACTTGACGCAAATATATTGCTTTTCCATGAAGAAATACAGTAATATCTAAACTTTATTCCAACAAAATGCTGTTTTAACTAAATGATGGTGATGTGTTAATGTTTTGTTAAAGCTAAACAAATCTTTGTGAAGGTTTAGTTTTAACTATACATTTGCATCATCAAAGTAAAACAACAAAACAATGGAAGCACCAAAGTACAGCAAAAGTAGAATCATGAAATCAGCCTGGTCAATGTTCAAGGCTGGAAAGAAGTATCGTAATCATGTATTAACATTTGGCGAATGCTTGAAAGAAGCCTGGAAGAACGAACGGTCTTCTTATAACAAAGCTATGAACATGTATAACCTTTGGAACCTTGCTGCAAAGCAGGAAAAGGAAAGAGACGCAAAGCGCAATGTAAAGGTTTCTTCTATGGCTTTCATGGCTGATACTTTGGTGAACTATTATGCTAACAATAGATATAACGGAGATTAATAATCTGGGTGGGGTGGATAGTAACCACTCCATCCCAAACAAGAAATATTATTGACATAAACAATTATGGAAACAAAAAGAACTAACATCGACAGTGCAATCTTATCTAAGATTGAAGAATTACAGAGTAATAACAATGCCGGTATCATGGATATCTTACGAGAGATAGACGATATAACATGCGATCTGGCCGATATGAGCCTTAATGATCCGGAAGCCTCACAGGGTAAGTACTTATCAATTATCCAAGCTATAAGAGAATACAGAAAGTTCTTTGCCTCATTGACTGCCGCATAAAACAACATATCAAGCGTTGATACAGCACATTGGGGTCTTTCGTACCCAACGTATCCGTATCTCTATGATGCCCCGGCAGTAATACGGCTGCCGGGTTTGTATGATAATCCAGTTTTGGATCGTCATAAATAGCGGTAAGATTACGGTAAGGAGGCTGACGGATGCCCCCATTCGGATTGAGGTCACCGATTCAATGTAAGGTAAAAAACTTTTTTCTAATATGTTGCTTAACTTAGCATAATATACTAAGGTTAAACCAAGGGGGTTTAACAACATCGGTGAAAATTTAACCGAATATTTTCATTGCTTAATTCTAAACTGTGAGTTTTTAGATAAAGGAATACCAGGAATATGAGAACACTGTTTCGTGCTGTCTTTATTATCGATTGTATGTTTCGAAGTAGATAGTTTGGAGTGATGGCAAAGCCCAGAAAAACCAAACACGAAAAACCGTAGCATCTTCCTGCCTTCTTCCCCATAGCAACCAACTGTAGTTATCTATAGTAGTAGTGACCTCTAAAAAACGTTAAGAAGAAATTAGTAGGAGAAACTGGCCTAAAGACTACGGTGTAGCAAGGAAATGCAACAGGCGCAATTTTGAGCTCGTTTAATTATTGGCATTAATAAGGTAATAAAAAAGGTTCTATTACCTTAGAAGTAGTAGAACCTTTTTAATGTAGTACCAATGTAGTACCATTTTTGTTTTTAGTGAGGTGCCTGGCAGATTCGAACTGCCGTACATGGTTTTGCAGACCACTGACTAAGCCACTCATCCAAGGCACCATACGAATGTTTCGTGGTTTTGTTACTGTAATAAACACAATAATAACATTGAGGTTCCTGGCGGATTCGAACCGCCGTACACGGTTTTGCAGACCGCTGACTAAGCCACTCATCCAAGGAACCATCTATTTCAAATAACGTCTTATCGTTTTGCGAGTGCAAAGAAAGGCATTATGTTTGATATATGCAAATCTTTTTCATTCTTTTTGCAGGCTTTGATTGTTGCAGAACTAAGGAAAAAGAAGTTACTTTGTCCCCTGTTAGTATAAATATAAAGGAATGAATTATATAGAAACGGAAATATCCGGTGTCTGGATCATTGAACCTAAGGTGTTTAATGACGCGCGGGGATATTTTATGGAAGCATTTAAACAATCTGAGTTTGAACAACACATCGGTAAAGTGAATTTTATTCAGGATAATGAGTCCTGTTCTTCCAAGGGAGTACTTAGAGGATTACATTATCAATTGGCTCCTTATTCGCAGTCGAAGTTGGTGCGGGTGATCACAGGACGTGTTCTGGATGTTGCCGTCGATTTGCGTGCCGGATCTCCGACATTCGGAAAATATGTATCGGTTGAACTTTCGGCAGAGAATAAACGACAGTTCTTTATTCCGCAGGGATTTGCCCATGGATTCCACGTGTTGAGCGACGAAGCGATTTTTACTTATAAAGTGGATAACCCTTATATGCCCAGCCATGAAAAAGGACTTCGTTTTGATGATCCGGCGATAGGTGTGGATTGGGGAATTACAGATATCGATGCTGTAAATTTATCAGAGAAAGATACAAAAGCGCCTCTGTTCAGTGAGGCGGAATATAATTTTACATTTAAATAATACGGACGATGAAGACTTATCTGGTTACCGGTGCTGCCGGTTTTATTGGTGCTAACTTTATCAAATATATGCTGGCAGAGCATCAGGATATAAAGATTGTAGTTCTCGACTTGCTGACTTATGCAGGAAATCTGGGTACGATAGCAGGAGATATCGATGGCGAACGTTGTGAGTTTGTGAAAGGCGATATCTGCGACCGTACGTTGGCTGATGAACTTTTTGCTAAGTATAATTTTGATTATGTAGTTAATTTTGCTGCAGAAAGTCATGTGGATCGTAGTATTGAGAATCCGCAGTTATTCCTTGTAACTAATATTCTGGGAACACAAAATTTACTGGATGCAGCCCGCAGAGCCTGGGTGACAGGGAAAGACGAGGCCGGTTATCCTCTGTGGCGTGAAGGCGTACGTTTCCATCAGGTTTCTACAGATGAAGTTTACGGTAGCCTGGGTGCGGAAGGTTATTTCCATGAAACGACTCCGCTGGATCCGAGAAGTCCGTACAGCGCCTCCAAAACAAGTGCCGATTTATTTGTAAAAGCGTATTTCGATACTTATAAAATGCCGGTAAGCATTACCCGTTGTTCCAATAATTATGGTCCTTATCATTTTCCGGAAAAACTGATTCCTCTTATTATAAAGAATATCCTGGAAGGAAAATCCCTGCCGGTGTATGGTGACGGAAAGAATGTAAGAGACTGGTTGTATGTGGAAGATCATTGCAAGGCTATCGATGCTGTTATTCATCGTGGACGGGTAGGAGAAGTCTATAATGTAGGTGGCCATAACGAAAAGCAAAACATTGAGATTGTAAAACTGACGATCAGTACAATCCATCGCTTAATGACCGAACAGCCTGAATATCGCCAGGTGCTGAAAAAGAAAGAGATTGGTCCGGACGGGGAAATTGCTGTCGACTGGATTAATGAAAGCCTGATTACTTTTGTGAAGGACCGCCTCGGACATGACATGCGTTATGCTATTGACCCGACGAAAATCTCTGAAGAGCTTGGCTGGACTCCTGAAACGACATTTGAAGTCGGCATCGTAAAAACAATCCGCTGGTATCTGGAAAACCAACAGTGGGTAGAAGACATCACGGGTGGCGATTATATGAAATATTACGACCGGATGTACTCCGGCCGTGAATTATAAAGCATTGGTTTCTCCTTCCGGAGGAGTTACCGTATGATTAGGAGAGAGGCTGCTCACCAGTTCGGGAGCAGTCTCTTTTATTTGGTTACGTATCGATTCCCGTATTTCTTTCCGGACATTTGTCCGAGTACTGTCCAGCTCCGCTTCTTTAGCCGGTTTAAAAAGGTCTTTGTAGCGGCACTTTACAATTTTATATTTGAAATCATCCAAATTACCGGTGATGTCGATTCCGAGTTTAAACGGAACCGGCGATTTGAGTACAGACAGATGATAGTTGAAAGTCATATCCAGGTTATGAGTTCCTCCGACGGCTACTTTATATCTGTCCATTTCCACCAGGAAGGGGAATACTTCTATTTTATTGTCTTTGATGGCCAGATCGACCGATATACTGTCTATTACATTCCGCTTCTTGTTTTTGAACATAAGCGTCTTGGATATTTCAGTAAAAGTTTCACCGTCCAGCAGCACCATGTTTTCCCCATGCAGATAGCAGGCTGAGTGCAGGGAAGGAAGTTTCAGCGACATGGTGGAATCCATCTTGCAGGTTGCTGTCACCTGGCAGTCGACTACTCCTTCAAAAGAACGTAACATCGGGACGAGTGTGTCGATGGCCGGATACAATCCGATCAGTTTCTCAACCATTACATCTTCCATATCGAGATCGAAACCGGCGGATGCCCCACTATAGTCTTTAGCCGTGTAGAACATGGTCATGTTTCCGCGGCCGATATTTGAATCCATCTTGAGGTTACTAAGATTGATGCTTTGATCGCGGATAATCACTTCACCGAGTACATTGGTAAGTTCGGCATCCTTGAAGTCGATCTTTTGGGCGTTTGTGTGAAGCGTTATGTCCAGATTAGCCGGGATGACAAATACCCGGTCTGTTGTATCCAGTGTTGCTGTTGCAATGGAATCCTGTAGAGTATGGGTATCCATGGTAACAAAACTTTCCTCGTCCATTACTGATTGACCGGCTGTAGCGAGGTGTTGTTCCGAATATTGCATGCCGGAGTTCATCGCTTTCATTAGCTGGTTACAATCGATATAATCGGATGTCAGTGAGAAGTTACCCCGTAGTTTCCCTCCCCGAAGCATGGCCTGGCGGATACGGTTTATTTCTCCGTTCAGCATAAAATCACTTTTTCCCAGATGCAGGTGGGCATTGGTCAATGTGATATCGTTAGTATTGAATTTCATGGTGGTCTGGTCTATTCGCATAGGGATGGGTAACAGGCGGCTGAACCCCCTCATTTTGTTAAAGGAGAGGCTGCCTCGGACTTCCCAGCGACGTAATAATTGTGTTGTCACGTCGGTGGTATCCGTTTGGATTTGACCGGGTGTCCTTGGGCGGCGTGTACGTGCCTGCCTGGTTGTATTGGCCTGTGATGTTGTATCGGTCCGGGCAAGTCTTCGCTGGCGCACGGCATCCCGATAGGGGAGTGCTTCTAGATTGAATGTGTTTCCGGCAAGTATCATTCCGGTATGCATCGGCAGGATGAAGTATCGCAGGGTATCGACAGAAATGGTGGTACCTGCGGTGGGTATCCGTTTATTGGAGGCTGACGATTTGATGCCACCTTTCATGACGGTTTGTCCGGCTACCAGCCATACGGAATCGGGCAGGCGGGTACGCAGATAGTCAAACTTCAGTTGTGCAGTCATGGGGATAACGGCTGTCGTATCTATGACAGGCGATGTTTTTGCCTGTATGGCCAGTCGGCTGATATTTGTATTGATGTCATCCTGGTATTTGATGTTCAGGCTGTCTACCGACAAAGACATGCTTAACAGGTCTTTATTTTCCAGATAAGAACTACCCTGTTGGGTGGAGTCGACCGAGAAACCGGCATTTGTTATAAAGACGTCCATACCCAACGGTTTGCTATAAGCCTTCAGCGTATCTATTTTTAACCGGCCTGAAGCGTGAACTTTGCCGTATTGGCTGTCCAGTAAGTCATCCACATTAAATGAAGCGGAAAGATCGGCATCCATTACTCCCTGAAGGAACAGGGTGTCCGGGTTCAGAAATTCCTGTGCAAGCCGTGTGAAGTCGATCTTACCTTTTATATTGGCGTCGACATTCGGTGAAGTCAGCAGGTTGGTTACTTTTCCACGCATATCCAAAGAGGTTGTCAGTCCTTTTAATCTCAGTTGTTCCAGTGAGACAAAAGAAGAATCCGGATACATGCCGTTCAGATGGAGGTCCATATCTATCTGTATGGTGTCGATTCCCTGCTTGAGGCCTTTGACGTGGTAGGAGCCGTTCTCTATTTTACAACACAGGTTGACAGACGGAACAATACTGTCTCCCAGGTAACCGTGTATGTTTCCTTTCATGATGATAGCTCCTTTTGCCAGTGTTTTATCTCTGTTTTGGAAATAGGCATCGGGAATGAATTTCAATAAATCGTTCATGTCGGATATTTTGAGTCCGACTTCCATGTCTATTTTAGTTTGTTTCAGCGGCGGTAAACTGCTGACAGAGCCGTTGGCTGTAAAAGGAAGATTGTTAACGAGTAGTTCGGCATCATTCAACGTGATCGTGTTGAAGTTGTCAGAAAGTAAAAGCTGGCTTTTCAGTTTCAGGGCCAGTTTGTTTTCCAGTGTATAAGTCGGACTGCTGAACAGGATGGAAGTTGAGCCTGTTTCAATATCCAGTTTATTCTTTCCGTCGGTCAGTGAACCGTCCAGGTTGAGGAAGAAGCCGTTTATTTCAGCAAACAGATCGGCTTCGCGGTCATCATAAGTGAAACGGCCGTTTGTGATGCGTACTTTTTGCAGGTCGATGGGAGGCAACGGCTTTTTGCCGGTGTCGGCAGAGTCGGTCTCTGTGGAATAGATATCCCAGTTGGCAGCACCTTTCTTATTCACATAGCCATAGAAACGAGGTTCTTCGATACTGATTTCGCCTATTGTTATTTTGCCGTTAAAAAGATAATCGGTTGGCCGGAAAGAGATAACGGCGGATTTGAAAGCGATCAGGGAATCGGACGGAATGGCCAGTTCTTCCTTGTGTGCCGTTGAATCTTCGGCTGTATGTGAGATTAGATGGCCGTTCGTGAGCCGGATGCCCAGATGCGGGTATGTTTCAAAATAAGTCAGTTCGATCCGCTCGCAATCCAGATGGGCGTCAAGAAACTTATTCGTTTGTTCGATGACGAGCGGGGTCAGTTTCTCCGGAGGAAGAACGCCCCAGTTCAGAATACTGAACCCTATGCCCGGAAGGATAAAGAACAGGGTAACAGTGATAACGACGATTGTCGTAATTAATTTTTTATTGATCTTCATATTGCCTTCATGTATTGGTTATACAAAAGTATGTAAATAAACCCATATCTTTGTACCTGATAAGTTTATTTAAAAGATTATAGGCATATGGATTTTCGTCTGAAGGTATTTTATAGCGTAGCGACTAACCTGAGTTTTACAAAAGCTTCGAAGGAGTTGTATATCAGTCAACCGGCTATAAGTAAGCATATTCATGAGCTGGAGATGCAGTATAAGACGCCGCTGTTCGACCGTACCGGTAGCCGTATTGTGCTGACCCGGGCCGGCGAATTGTTGTTGTCGCATACCAATACGCTGCTGGCTGCTTACCGGCAACTGGACTTCGAGATGAATCTGCTGACCGATAATATCTGTGGCGACCTGCGCCTGGGGGCCAGTACGACGATTGCCCAGTATGTATTGCCTCCCATCTTGTCTTCCTTTATCCGGAAATTTCCCGATATCCGGGCTTCCCTGCTGAACGGAAATAGTCATGATATTGAAAAAGCCTTGTGTGAAGGTAAGATCACTTTGGGACTGGTGGAGGGGAATGCCCGGCAGAGTTCTCTTCATTATACGCCTTTTATGAAAGATGAACTGGTCGTTATTACACATACCGGGAGTAAACTGGCCCGGTATGAAGAACTGACGTTGGACCAACTTTGCACACTTCCGCTGGTGCTGCGTGAAAATGGTTCAGGGACGTTGGCTGTTTTGGAGTCCACATTGGCCGAACATCAGGTCAAGCTATCCCAACTGAAAGTACTGATGCAGTTGGGAAGTACTGAAAGTATTAAATTGTTTCTGGAAAATTCGGATGCACTGGCAATCGTGTCGGTACGTGCCGTTACCCGTGAACTGATGTCGGGAGTGCTGAAAGTGATCGATATCACAGATTTTTCTGCCGAACGTATGTTTTCCTTTGTACAGCTACAGGGACAGAGCGGGGGACTGGAAGAGAGTTTCATCCGGTATATGCAAGCCTATAAGTAAATCAGATGTGGATGCCGTAATCGTGTTTCACTTCATCCATCACAAAAGTACTTTCCAGTGAACCGAGGCTGTCTATTGTTCCCAGAACATTGAGGATAAACTCCTGGTAGTATTTCATGTTTGGGGCATGGATCTTTAACAGATAGTCGTAACTGCCTGATATGTTATAACATTCAGTTACTTCGGGGATATCTTGTATGATCCGTGTGAACTCGGTCGCAATCTCCCTGTTCAGTTTGCTGAGCTTGACGCGGCAGAAGACGACAAAACCCAGATTCAGTTTTTCTGCATCCAATACGGCTATATATTTCTTTATATATCCTCCGTTTTCCAAACGTCTGAGGCGTTCGAAGACCGGGGTTGATGAAAGATTCACTCGGGCGGCAAGTTCTTTTGTTGTCAGCCGGGCATTTTCCTGTAGCGTGCGGAGGATCTGCAAATCCTTTTTGTCTAAAGTCTCCATAGAATAAAATTCTTTTATCTGATTCTTTTTAATTGTTGTATAGTTGATTCTGTCTGTATGACGGCGTAAAAATAGTATTATTTTCTGTATTTGTATAATTCTTTGTTTGATGTTTCTTTGTATGATACTTTTGCTGGAAAATAATACAGTAATAAGTCAAATAAAAAAAGAATAAGATCATGGCAAAAAGAGAATTACATTTCGAGACTTTACAGCTTCATGTAGGACAGGAACAGGCGGATCCGGCAACAGATGCTCGTGCAGTACCCATTTATCAGACGACTTCCTATGTGTTTCATAACTCGGCGCATGCGGCAGCCCGTTTCGGTTTGCAGGATCCGGGAAATATTTACGGTCGTTTGACTAATTCAACGCAAGGTGTTTTTGAACAGCGTGTGGCGGCTCTTGAAGGAGGCGTTGCCGGGTTGGCTGTCGCTTCGGGCGCAGCTGCCATTACCTATGCATTCGAGAATATTACACGTGCCGGCGACCATATTGTAGCGGCAAAGACAATTTATGGAGGTAGCTATAATCTGCTGGCACATACCTTGCCGGTTTATGGGGTAACTGCCACTTTTGTTGATCCGGCTGACTTGTCTAATTTTGAAAAGGCTATCCGGGAAAATACGAAAGCGATCTTTATCGAAACTCTGGGTAATCCGAATTCAAATATTATATCTATAGAAGAGGTGGCAGCCATTGCCCATCGTCATAAGATTCCCCTGATTGTGGATAATACTTTCGGAACACCTTATTTGATACGTCCGATCGAATATGGTGCGGATATTGTAGTGCATTCGGCAACAAAATTCATCGGTGGACATGGCTCGTCGTTAGGAGGTGTCATTGTCGATTCCGGCAAATTCGACTGGGGGGCTTCCGGTAAGTTCTCGCAACTGACAGAACCTGATCCGAGTTATCATGGGGTACGTTTTGTGGATGCTGCCGGACCTGCAGCTTATGTGACCCGTGTTCGTGCTGTCTTGTTACGCGATACGGGGGCTTGTATCAGTCCGTTCAATGCATTTATCTTGTTACAGGGATTGGAAACTCTCTCATTGCGTGTGGAACGTCATGTTGAAAATGCTCTGAAAGTGGTTGACTTCCTGCAAAATCATCCGAAGGTGAAAAAGGTGAACCATCCATCTTTGTCGGAGCATCCCGATCATGCGCTGTATGAACGTTACTTCCCGAAAGGTGCCGGTTCAATCTTTACTTTCGAGATACAAGGAGGGCAGGAAGAAGCACATCGTTTTATCGACAGCCTGGAGATCTTTTCCCTGCTGGCAAATGTAGCCGATGTAAAATCTTTGGTTATTCATCCGGCCAGTACTACACATTCGCAGTTGAATGCAGAAGAACTGGCGGAACAGGAGATTTATCCGGGAACAGTGCGCCTTTCGATAGGAACGGAGCACATAGAAGATTTGCTTGTAGATCTGGAGCAGGCACTGGCTAAAATCTGAACAATCGGAATGAAAAGGGTGTTATAACTTCAAGTTATCAGCTATTCCATAATGTGATTGGTTCGATATCTTTTTAAAGCCTATCTTTGCGCCGTCAAAAACAAAGGATAACTAAATGATATTATAAGAAATGAACACAATTGAACAAGTGCTGACGAAGTACAACAAACCCCTTTTCATTCTCCTATTCGTTCTTTGTCTGATGCCTTTTATTTCTCCGGCTATAGCTCTGTTTCTAGGTCTTGCGCTGGGAATGACAGCCGGACAACCTTTCCCGAAATTCAGTAAGAAAACGTCTAAATATTTATTGCAGTTCTCTGTAGTGGGCTTGGGATTCGGTATGAATCTGCATGAATCGCTGAGAACCGGAAAAGAAGGGATGCTCTTTACGGTCGTATCGGTTGTTGCCGTGTTGGCTTTAGGTATGTATCTGGGGAAGAGATTGATGATGGACCGGAAAACGGCTTATCTGATCTCCGCCGGAACTGCGATTTGCGGAGGAAGTGCTATAGCTGCCGTTGCTCCGGTGGTAAAAGCCAACGACAATGAGATGTCGATGTCGCTTGGAACAATCTTTATTCTGAATGCGATCGCATTGTTTATTTTTCCGCCTATCGGACATTTGCTGGGAATGAGCCAGGAGCAATTCGGTATGTGGGCGGCTATTGCCATACATGATACGAGTTCTGTCGTGGGAGCCGGTGCCGCTTACGGTGAGCAAGCGCTTGAAATAGCTACAATGGTCAAGTTGACACGTGCTTTATGGATTATCCCGGTAACGATTGCTACCATGTTTATTTTCAAACAGAAAGGTGCAAAGATCAGCATACCCTGGTTTATTTTCTTCTTTATTCTGGCTATGGTTGCAAATACTTTCCTGACAATTCCTGAAACGATAACAGGTTCACTGGTTTGGCTGGCAAAGAAAGGTTTAACGGTTACCCTGTTTTTGATCGGTGCCGGATTATCCCGGAAAGTAATCAAACAGGTAGGCGTACGCCCGATGGTGCAAGGTGTTGTCCTTTGGATATTTATCGGGTTGATCAGTTTAGGAGTAATAATGTTGGTTTAAAATGAGCAAAATCTTGTTTAAAACGGGGGTAAAGTTCGTTTAAAACGAGATTTTGCCCGTTTTAAACAAGAATAACTGTACTTCTCCTTTTTATGGAATGTAATCAATCCTGAAAAATATGAAACCCATATCTCTTACTTCCCTCTTATTGAATTAATTTCCTATCTTTGCGGTTTCTAAGTGAATAATAAAGATGGCATCTAAGATTACAAAAGGCATTATAATTTCATTTTGGGTACTGTTCGTTGCAGCAGTGGGAACTGTGTTTCTGATATTTACAGCTATTGCAAATGGTTCAATCGGGTATGTCCCCCCCGTAGAACAGCTAGAAAATCCAATCGATAAATATGCATCCCAGGTTATTTCGGCAGATGGAAAGACGCTGGGTAGTTATGCGCATAGTAAAGATAACCGTATTTTTGTGAATTATCGGGACCTTTCGCCCGATTTGGTGAAGGCTTTGATTGCAACTGAAGATGTTCGTTTCACCGAACATAGTGGTATTGATGCTCAGGGACTTTTCCGTGCTGTTGTAAAACGCGGTATCCTGATGCAGAAAAGTGGTGGTGGCGGTAGTACTATCACTCAACAGTTGGCAAAACAGCTTTTCTCACCGAATGCAGATAATTTGATGGAACGTCTTTTCCAGAAGCCGATTGAATGGGTGATTGCTGTTCAGTTGGAACGTTATTATACAAAGGAAGAGATCATTAATATGTATCTGAATAAGTTTGACTTCCTGTATAATGCGGTAGGAATCCAGTCGGCTGCTCGGGTTTATTTCGGGACTACTCCGAAGAATCTGAAGATAGAGGAAGCTGCTACTTTGGTCGGTATGTGTAAGAACCCTTCTTATTTTAATCCGAAGCGTCAGAATGAACGTACACGCGGACGCCGTAATACGGTACTGGAACAAATGCAGAAAGCTGGTTATATCACTCGTGCTGAATGTGATTCGTTGAAGGCTTTGCCGCTGGTTCTTCATTTCACCCGTATGGACCATAAGGAAGGTCCGGCTCCTTACTTCCGTGAATATCTGCGTATCCTGATGACCCGTCCTAAACCGGATCGCAGTACGTACAGAGGTTGGCAGAAACAGCAGTTTTATGAAGATTCTCTGGCTTGGGAAACCAATCCTCTCTATGGTTGGTGCAACAAGAATAAGAAAGCTGACGGCGAGTATTATAATCTTTATACCGACGGTCTGAAAATATATACGACGATCGACTCCCGTATGCAGCAGTATGCGGAAGAATCTGTCCGTGAGCATTTCAGTAAAGATTTGCAGCCTGCTTTTGTTCAGGCTAACAGAAAGAAGAAACAGGCTCCTTTCTCAATTGATCTTCGTCCGGGTGAAGTGGATACAATTATGATGCGTGCCATGCATCAGACCGACCGTTACCGGGCTATGAAAAAGGCAGGGGAGAAGGAAGATGAGATACGCAAAGTGTTCAATACACCTGTCGATATGCGTGTATTCTCCTGGAACGGACCTGTCGATACGATCATGTCGCCGATGGACTCTATCCGTTACCATAAAAGCTTCCTGCGTACCGGCTTTATGTCGATGGATCCGCGTAATGGTTATGTGAAGGCTTATGTGGGTGGTATCGATTATAATGACTTCCAGTATGATATGGTGAATGGCGGACGCCGTCAGATCGGTTCTACTATCAAGCCGTTCCTCTATTCTCTGGCGATGATTGAAGGTTTCAGTCCATGCGACGAAATGATGCATGTACAAAATACATATTTTGACGAGAATGGTATCCCCTGGACTCCGCGTAATGCCAGCGCCAAGCGGGTTGGTGAACGTGTTTCTATTCAATGGGGATTGCAAAATTCGGATAACTGGGTGACGGCATGGCTGATGAGCCAGATGTCTCCGTATACTTTCGTGCGTCTGCTTCATTCTTTTGGTTTGAAGAATCAGATGGATCCTGTAATTTCGATATGTCTCGGTACTCCTGACGTTTCAGTAGGCGAGATGGTAAGCGGTTATACTGTTTTTGCAAATAAAGGTATCCGTGCTGAACCGATCTATGTAACCCATATCGAGGATCCGTATGGAAATACGATTGCCTCCTTTAATTCACAGATGAGTGAAGTGCTGACGGAAGATGCTTCTTATAAGATGCTTCATATGTTGAAGAATGTGATCGATGGCGGAACAGGTAGCCGTGTCCGTTTCCGTTATGGAATCAAGGCTCCGATGGGCGGTAAGACCGGTACGACGCAAAATAACTCCGACGGTTGGTTCATGGCCTTTACACCTAGTCTGGTGTCGGGTTGCTGGGTTGGAGGCGAAGAACGTTCCATCCATTTCGACCGTTTGTCTGAAGGTCAGGGGGCCAGTATGGCGTTGCCGATCTATGGTTTATTCATGCAGAAAGTATATGCTGATAAGACGCTTGGCTATTCGGAAGAGGAAGATTTCGATATTCCGGAGCAATATGCAAATCCTTGTAAAACCATCACGGAGGAAGAACGCAAGCATATTCCGGCAGATACCGGTGGCATTGATAAAATGTTTGAATAGTAAACAAGATTGATTATATGAGACTCCCGCAAATCTGAATAATTTATTAGATTTGCGGGAGTTCATTTTTTTAGAAGATCTGAACTTATTTCAATGGAAAGTGGTTTACAGATTATAAAGTGATATAACATGAATTTCAGACATAAATATGTATTGGCTATCGATCAGGGAACAACTACTTCCCGGGCCATCCTGTTTAATCGTCAGGGACAGGTCATCACACTCTCTCAGAAAACGTTCCAGCAATATTTTCCTAAGCCGGGTTGGGTAGAGCATGACCCGAACGAGATATGGTATACACAGTCGCTTGCGATCAAGGAAGCGATGGCGAAAGCCGATGTGACGGATGACCATATTGCCTGTATCGGTATAGCCAATCAGCGTGAGACGACGATTGTGTGGGACCGTGAGACGGGTTTTCCTGTTTACAATGCGATTGTGTGGCAGGATCGCCGCACAGCTGATTATTGTGAGGAGTTGAAAGCGGAAGGTTATTCCGATTTTATTCAGCAAAAGACCGGACTGGTCATCGATGCCTACTTCTCGGCAACTAAAGTAAAATGGATACTGGATCATGTAAAAGGTATCCGTGAACGGGCGGAACGGGGTGAACTTTGCTTTGGAACAGTCGATTCCTGGCTGATCTGGAAGCTGACACGGGGTACACAATTCATTACGGATATTACAAATGCCTCCCGGACCATGTTGTTCAATATAAATACCATGCAATGGGATCAGGAGTTGCTCGATCTGTTTACAATCCCGGCCTCCATGTTGCCGGAGGTGAAGAGCAGCAGCGAGGTTTATTGTGAGACTTCTACCCCGATATTTAAAGCCGGTATTCCTGTTTCGGGAATGGCGGGTGACCAGCAGGCGGCTCTGTTCGGACAGCTGTGTCTGGAAGAAGGTATGATGAAGACGACCTATGGTACGGGCTGTTTTATGATCGTAAATACCGGGGACAAACCGGTGCTTTCACAAAACAACCTGCTGACGACCATTGCCTGGAAGCTGGGTGATAAAGTAACTTATGCATTGGAAGGCAGTGTGTTTGTCGGTGGTGCGGCTATCCAGTGGCTCCGTGACGGTATCGGGTTGATACCGAATGCTCCGGTCACGGAACAGATGGCGAAGTCGGTTCCGGACAATGGCGGTGTCTATTTCGTACCTGCGTTGACCGGTTTGGGAGCTCCTTATTGGGACCAGTATGCACGGGGAGCTATTATTGGCATTACCCGCGGTACGACAGCTGCGCATCTGACACGTGCTGCGTTGGAAGGTATTTGTTACCAGGTATATGATGTACTGATCGCGATGGAGAATGATATTCACGCCAAGCCGAAGGAGATTCGGGTGGATGGCGGTGCGATTGCTAATAATTTCCTGATGCAGTTTCAGGCGGATATCAGCCGCTGTCCGGTAGTCCGTCCCAGTATAATTGAGACAACTGCTTTAGGAGCTGCTTATCTGGCCGGGTTGGCAGTGAACTACTGGAAAGATATGGATGAGTTGAAAGAGCAGTGGTCGCTGGATACCATCTTCACTGCCAAGATGAAACCGGAAACAGCTTTGGCTTTACTTTCCGATTGGCATAAGGCGGTCGGACGGACAATGAACTGGGCGATGGATAGCGAAATATAAAGAGTATGCCTGGATACCCGGAATTGCACCGCTTGCAGGCTTTGCGCTGGCAACGATGCTTTATTATATTCTGAAATAGAGCATTTAAACGTTTTTTATCTAATCTAAAAAGTGGTATATTCGTGGTATTATTCTGGAGAGAAAGAATAGCCAGAATCAATTTAAGCCTATTGAAATGAGTAGAATAACCACTTTACTTTTAGTATTTTGTTTGATATTGTCCGGATGCGGAAAACATAAATCTCGAAATAATCAGGTTACATTGGAACCGGATTCATTATCCGGACCTTACAGCCATGCGCAAGAGTTGTTTGACAAAGCCCGTGAACTGCAAAAAGGGGAGGATTATCCCGCTGCCATATCGGTTTATCAGCAATTAATATCCCTGGAACCAACGGATGATGACATAAAATCTGTCGCCACCCTAATGGATGAAGGATTCCTGCAATTGGTCTATTGCTATATCTTTGGCGGGCAACGGAAAGACGGGGCAGACTATTTCAGCCATATATATAAAGAAAACAAACTATGGTTTGTACGGAATTATCCCCGTAGTGTGGAAATCAGTACAGCTTATTCCCTCTATGAAGCTACGCGCCTGGAAGAAGCCGTTGCTCTGATAGACCGTGCCTTGTCGCGGCAAGAGGAAGGCAGGGAGAATGAGCAACTTTACGTGGACAATGGCATTGCATCCGTCATTTATAACCAGGCTGGCGAAATACGCAAGGCGATTGCTTGTGGCGAACGGAGCCTTGAGATTATAAAAACACTGGAAGACCAGTCGAAGATCGTGTTTGTGCTGGGTAACTTGATTTTTCAGTATCAGCAGGTGGGAGAATTTGAACAGGCCCTTGCAGCTTATGATGCTCTGCTGGCTTCCGGTGAAGGGGAAAAGAACCCGTATGGATTGTGTGCTGCCGAGACAAATGTTGTCCAGCTCTACGATGAATGGGGTTTGGAAGAGGAAGTAATGCTCCATCTTAATAAAGCCCGTGAAGCTGCCGACCGGAGCGGTGTTCCTGATGCCTTTCTCCGGGTAGATAATTTATCCGTTTATTATGCTCTTCAATGTAAAGAATATGAAAAGGCTGCCGTTTTGCTGGACAGTATGCAGGTTCGTATGCCGGACCGTTCACAAAATTCGTTCTATCATGAATTTTATGATAATTACACCTGTATCCTGGCTGTAAGCGAGACGAAAGGGCAGGGCGGAATGGCTATTGCTTCGGCTCGCCAATTAATCGGGCAGTTGAAAGATAGGCCGTTGAATAACTTGTCGGTCCTGACATACCGCCTGTTGGGGGATGTGTTGGCAGAGGTAGGGGAGACGGCCTTATCCATAGAAGCGTATCAGGCCTGTTGCGACTATATAGAGAAGAACCAATTGGTGAATCAGCAGCGTCTGGTCTATTATGCGTTGGGAAAACTGTATGCAGAAACAATGCGCCCAGCCGAATCGTCCCGCTATCTGCTGATGGCTCATCAGGCTAACCAACAGTTTACCGAACGCCGGAATGCCGGATTAATTTCGCAATTCCGGGTTAAATATGAAACAAGGGAAAAGGAGCAGGATAACCGGTTGTTGCGTTCCGAGTTGCAGTTGCAGAAACGTACCCTGCAATATTATATCCTGATTGGCATCTTATCCTTTTTATTGGGCGTTGCTTTTTTGCTTTGGCTGAGTATGCGTCATAAGAAATCTCTCCGGCTGATTGAGGAAAAGGAAGGTCAGCTCCGGCAGATGCTGACCGAGCGGCAGAACCTGAACCGTAAAAACGAAGAACTACGTATGCAGATTGAAACGGCAGATGCCCTGCATACAATGCAGGAGGTGATAAACAGTCTTTCTCCCCGTTTGCTGACTGCGGAAGAGGAGCAGGAGTTCCGTCGCCAGTTCTGCCTTCTCTATCCGTCGTTCCTGTCGGGGTTGCGGAAGGCTTGTTCGGCTGTGACTCGTAATGATGAGTTGCTGGCTATGCTGATTCGTCTGAATCTTTCGTCGGAAGAAATAGCTTTTGCCCTCGGAAATAACCGGGCAAGTGTGAATACCTCCCGCTTCCGTTTGCGGAAAAAGTTGGAGCTGGACAAAGACGTATCGTTGGAAGATTACATGAGTCGATTTTAAATGGTTTGTAAATCAATAGATAGAAGTCTGTTATAGTAATTGTCTATTGAATTGTCTATTGCCGTTTTTAGGAAATGGCACCGGTATTGCATAGTTTCGCTTTCGTTGTAAGGCTTTTGATTGAAGTTATCATATAATATGAATTAAAATTAGCTAACATGAAAACGATTACATTATCAAGATTGAACAGACCATTTTTATTAAGGCGATTATTAACTATTACCTGTACTATCCTTTCTGTACTAATCCTGTTTGCGGCTTGCAGCGATGATGACGAGCCGTGTCCGGCACAGCATCCGCAGGTGGCAGTTTGTTTGAAAAGCCAGACAAACAGTTGGCGTACAGCCCTGGGTTATTATGCCACAAATCAGTTAGAATCGAAAGGACTGAGTTATACGACTTATGTAGCCAAAGACAAAGCACAGCAGGCGAACCAGATTCGTATGGCAGTGGAATCAGGCTGTCAGATACTGGTGGTCGCTCCCGAAGGTATTGCCAAGGATGCACTTGATGTCGCTTTCTCGGCAGGGATTCCGGTCATTATGTTTGAAGACGGAGTGACTGATGGCTATACCGCGTTGGTACAGGGGGACAATGCGGCTGCCGGTAAAAATGCCGCAGAGTATGTCGCCTCGAAAGGAGCCGGTCATGCAGTGGCTTTTAAGATTACACAAGACCCAGCGTCGAGTGATGCCCGTGTAGATGCTTTTACAGAGGAACTGAAATCCAAATCACCTTCAACGCAGGTGACTACACAGACTCTTTCATTATATACCAGCGCTGACGGCAAGGAAGCCGCAGCCCGTATCCTGGCCGATGATCCGTCGGTGGATGCTTTTTATGCCCAGGATGACGAGGTGGCATCGGGTGTAATCGAGGCCATCAATGAATCCGGCCGCAATGATATCAAGGTCGTTGTCGGTTGTGGCGGGTCGCAGGCTTTCTTCTCATTGATACTTTCGACAACGGTCACGGATGTTGCGACTACGCTTTATTCGCCGTCCATGATTACCAAATGCATAGACTTGGCTGATGATGTGCTGAAAGGCAAAACGATTGAGGAAAAACAGATTGTAATGCCGGCGACAGTCGTAAACAAGGATAATGTCCGGGAATATCAGGATAGCAACTCTCCTTATTGAGTTGCTTAGGTTTCCGGTTCGGGCGCAGGATTAGCAGATTCTTTCTGTTAATTCTGCGCTTGAGTAACAGGGTTTCTCTATAAATCCTTATATTTGCCCATCATCAATAAAAAGACAATCGATATGACGACAAAGCCTTATAGCACAGACGAAATTCCACAGTCTCAGCCCGTCTCCGAACCTGCTGTTTCTTATGGTCTGCCACAGGATACCGCCAGCCTGAAGCTGGCAGCAATCAATGAATTGATGAATATCTTCGACCCGGAGCGCCTTTCGCAGGCGGTTGATTATTTGCGGTCGCTGGGAAGGGAAGAGGTTAAGGAGTCTGTTCCGCCCTGTCAGTTTACCTCTCAGGAATTAAAAGCCGGTATAAGAATCGCTATGGAGCAGTCCCGTCAAGGACTGGGACTTACAAACGAAGAAATGCGTAATAGAAAACGGCCATGGAGAAGGGGATAAAATGGATGCCCTTTGCAATAGATTGCATAGACAGAATTTGCCTCTTTCTGGCAGAGAAGAGTCCTTCTGCTGCTGATAGATTGGACACCGCTTTTTATGAGGCCGTTACACCTCTTCTTACTTTTCCCGAGGCAGGTCAGCCGGAACCTGTTTTAGAAAAAGAAGAGGAAGAGTATCGTTATTTAGTTGTAGAACATCACTATAAACTAATCTACTGTGTGAAGAGTGATTGTATAGAAATTGTTGCAGCCTAGGATTGTCGGCGTGACCCTTATTTCCTGGAGCATCTGTTTCTTTAATCAAATCAATCCCCATATAACCTTTATCACCTCCGGAATAGAAGCCTCTACTTCCGGAGTCAGTTCCATATTGACCTCGTTCAGGTTGGCGGCGGAGACGACAATCAGGTGTACTTCCGGCAGGTCGCCGGTCAGAATCATTGTTTCAATCATGTCGCGGAGACCTATTTCATGGGCACTCATCAACGGAGGATAATCGCTGGCGTATTTCGGACAGATGAGACGGACGGTGCCCGGAGGATTGCTGTCGAGGGTGGCGTCTACCATGATGATATGGTCGTAACCAGTGAGCCAGCTGATAAGATGCAAACCTCCCGTCCCGCCATCCATCAGGGTGACGTGGGCGGGAAGCGTTTCTTTCTCCAGGGCGCGGATGACGTGTATACCGACCCCTTCATCTTTCAGCAACAAGTTGCCGACACCTAATATAAGAGTTTTCTTTTCCATTATTTGCTTTTCTTTGCCGCCTTTGTGATTGTTTCGGCTGTCTCTGTTATTTCTTCCTTGTCGGCTATCTCTTCTTCGATGAACTTCCAGCCACCGATGATGGAGGAGGTTTCACCGCGCTGTTCGATGTAGTCGTGGTAGAATACCAGATATACATGGACGATGGCGAACAGGATGAAGAACCACATCAGGAAATGATGTATCTGCCGCGCCATCAGGTCGCCGCCCATCAACGGGACGGTCCAGGCAAACAGCTGGGGGAAGGCTGACTGGCTCATTTTGGCATACAGCCCGAAACCCGTAATGCTTTGCAGCAGGAAGGCCCAGAACGTGCCGAAATAGATTAAGCTCGCCAGCGCATTATGCCCGATACTGTCGACCGGCTTGTTCTTTATCATCAGTATATCGACTTTGATTACCTCCAATACTTCCTGCCATTGCGATTTCTTCAACGGGATGAAGTTGTTCCAGCGGGCAAAGCGGTTTCCCACGAATCCCCAATACAGGCGGAACACGAAGTTGAAGAAAAACACGAATGCCGTTACAAAGTGGATGAAACGGACCACGCCGAACCAATAGCTGAAATAGGCTTCCGAAGCATTCAGCATGGCCGGAGGGTCGGCAATGATAAACCCGGTAATGCAAAGTATGACGATGCACAATGCATTCACCCAGTGGTAAATACGTACGGGCAACTCCCATACGTATACTTCTCTCAGACGTTTCTTACGACTTTTCATAGCAATACTTTTTAAAACGTATCCATTTGGTGCACATACTTCCCTTCCTCGTCATACAGGTGCACGGCACAAGCCAGGCACGGGTCGAAGGAATGGATGGTCCGGAGGATTTCAAGTGGTTGATTGGCATCGTGTATCGGTGTGCCTATCAAGGCTGATTCGTAGGGTGACAGGTTGCCGTTCTCGTCTCTCGGCGAAGCGTTCCAGGTGGTCGGGACTACCATCTGATAGTTCTTCATCCGGTTGTTCTCGATGACGGCGAAATGAGCCAGTGCGCCGCGCGGAGCTTCGCAGAGGCCGACCCCTTGCGCCTGTTTCGGCCAGTTCTCGTTTTCCCACATGACCGGGTTGGCCATGCGCGAGTCGCCATTTTCCAGGTTCTTCATCAACTGGTCGAAAAACTCGAGCGACCATTGAGCGACCAACTGGGTTTCGATGCCGCGGGCAGCGGTGCGGCCCAGGGTGGAGAAGAGGGCGGAGGCGGGGAGGTCGAGTGCCTTCAGCACATTGTCGACAGCTGTCTTCTGCGGTTCCTTTCCGGCGGCATAGGCTACGACGAGACGGGCCAGCGGGCCGACTTCCATAGCATGCCCTTTCCAGCGGGGCGTTTTAATCCAGCTATATTTATCGTCTACGTTCAGATGCTTGTAGGGCGGTTTCGGACCGGTATATTCGAGGTTCGTTTCTCCTTCGTACGGATGGAGACCGGCTTTATCGCCTTCGGTGTATTTGTACCAGGAGTGGTAGATATATTCTTTGATTTCCTCCGGCGAGTTGGCGTCTACCGGATGAACCTTGCTCAGGTCGCGGTCGAGGACGATGCCGCGCGGACTCATGTAATCTTCTACACCGGCGTATCCATGCAGGGGAAAATCACCGTAGGAAAGGTAATTGCTTACGCCGCCGCCTATCTTGCTCCATTCGTCTTTATATACGCCGGCAATCATCAGGAGGTCGGGAATATACACCTGGTCGATGAAATCCTTGCCTTCCTGCAACTTCTGTTTCACCAGTGCGAGACGTTCGGCATTGATGGCGTTCGCCTCGTTCAGGTCGATGCTGCACGGCATGCCGCCGACCAGGAAGTTGGGATGCGGGTTCTTTCCGCCGAAGACGGCATGTACTTTGACAATCTCTTTTTGCCATTCCAATGCTTCGAGGTAATGGATGGTGGCAATCAGGTTTTGCTCCGGCGTCAGTTTGTAGGCCGGGTGCCCCCAATACCCGTTGGCGAAGATGCCCAGTTGACCGCTGGCGACGAACTTCTTGAGCTTGTTTTGCATTTCTGTGAAATAGCCTTCCGTGTTTTTGGGCCACGGCGACAGCTGCTGGGCGAGGAGGGCGGCCGCTTTCGGGTCTGCCTTGAGGCCGGAAACAATGTCGACCCAGTCGAGGGCATGCAACTGGTAGAAATGCACCGTATGGTCGTGCATGTAGAGCACCGCTTCCATGATGTTGCGCACCATTTCGGCATTGGGCGGAACACTGATGCCGAGCGCATTCTCAACGGCGCGAACCGAGCAAAGCGAGTGGATGGAGGTACACACGCCGCAAACACGGCCTACGAACACCCAGGCATCGCGCGGGTCGCGGTCGCGTACTATGTTTTCGATTCCACGTACCATCGTACCGGAACTGTATGCATCTTTTATTTTGCCATTTTCGATGGCTGCCTCTACCCGGAGATGACCTTCGATACGGGTAATAGGGTCTATAACGATTCTTTCAGACATGGTGTTGCTAATTTAGTTAGATGGTAGATTTGTTTTCCGGTTCTTCGTTGTCGATCAGTTTCTTCTTCCGGATATTAGTGGCTACGGCATGGACGGCGATGCCGGCTGCTGTCGCGGCTCCCAGGGCAAGGCCAATCTGGTCGGCTGTCGCTTCGATGCCGAACCCGTGTACGTCGGGCATCCGTTTATAGAACGGGCTGTTGTCCCAGAAGTTTTCTTCGCTGCAACCGAGGCAGGGGTGCCCGCTCTGGATAGGGTAGCTTGTCCCTTCGTTCCATTTGATGATACCGCAGGAGTTGTAGGTGCTCGGCCCTTTGCATCCCACTTTGTAGAGGCAATACCCATGCTTGGCGTTTTCGTCGTCGAAGCTCTCCACGAAGAGGCCGGCGTCGAAGTTGGCACGGCGGTAGCAGGTGTCGTGCACGCGGCGTGAATAGAACATCTGCGGACGTCCCAACCCGTCGAGTTGCGGCATACGCTCGAATGTCAACATATAGATGATTACACCTGCCATGACGTCGGCGATTGGCGGGCAGCCTTGTACGTTGATGATTGGTTTCCCCTTGATAACCTTATGGATCGCTTTTGCGCCGGTCGGGTTCGGGTTGGCCGCCTGCACGCAACCGGCACATGCGCAGTTTCCCCAGGCGATGATGGCTTTGGCGCCTTCGGCAGCCTCGCGGGTGATTTGCAGGGCGCTTTTGCCGCCGACACAGCAATAACCTTCGTCTTTCGTCGGAATCGAACCTTCAATCATAAGCAGGTATTCACCTTTATATTTCTTCATGGTCTCTTCCTTGGCAGCTTCGGCCTGTTCGCCGGCGGCAGCCATCAGGGTTTCCGTATAATCGAGTGAGATTTTGTCGAGAAGCAGGGTCGCCACGATAGGGTGGGCGGCACGGATGAACGATTCTGTACAGCAGGTGCATTCTTGCAGGTGAAGCCAGATGACCGGCAGGCGCGGCTTGGTTTCGAGCGCGTTGACAACCTGGGCAACACCGGAGGCTTCCAATCCCATAAAGGCGGCCATGGTGGTACAGAATTTCAGGAAATCCCTTCGGGAGATGCCTTTCTGCCGGCATTCCTCGTAGACGGTTGGTCTTTTGTTATCCATATTTTCGTAATTTATTGGTTTCTTTGTTTTCTTCCGATGACTGGAACAGTACTCTTCCGATAGTCGGAACAACACTCTTCCGATGGTAGGAACAGTGCTTTTCCGATAGTCGGAATAACGCTCTTCCGATTGGCGGAAATTTCAGCAGATACGCGGCAGCTGTTCGCCGCTCAGCATATCGACTATCCGGTAGTTGCCGTAAAGTGTCCTCATCTTCACCACTGCGTTGCCTTTCTTTTCCACCCGTCCGATGACGGTAGCCTTTTCTCCCTCCGGGAAACTGCGCATGACGACCAGTGCTTCTTCCGCCAGTGCTTCGGGGAGGATGACCAGCACCAGCCCTTCGTTGGCGACATACAGCGGGTCGAGTCCCAGTATCTCCGAAGCGCCTCTTACAGCATCGGGGATGGGGAGGGCCGCTTCGTCCAGTATGATTTCAACGTTGGCCGCTTTCGCAATTTCGTTCAGTGTTCCGCTCACCCCGCCACGTGTCGGGTCGCGGAGCACATGGACTTCCTCTATATTTTTTAACAACCGGGAGAGCATATTGTTTAACGAAACGGTATCACTTTTCAGATTTGTTTCGAATCCGAGGCTTTCGCGGGCGGAAAGGATGGTGATGCCATGCGCTCCGATAGGACCGCTGCAAATCACTGCGTCTCCGGGTTGTACGCGGTCGGGGGCGATGCGGATGCTTTCGGCGACGACTCCGATGCCGCTGGTATTGATAAAGAGTTTGTCGCATTTGCCACGTTCCACCACCTTGGTATCACCGGCGACAATCTGCACGCCGGCTTTGTCGGCCGCCTTCCTCATGGACTGCACGATGCGTTGCAGGTCGGCAAGCGGCAGGCCCTCTTCGAGTATGAACCCGGCAGTGAGGTAAAGCGGACGGGCACCGCAGCAGGCAAGGTCGTTCACCGTCCCGTTCACCGCCAGGTCGCCGATATCGCCTCCGGGAAAGAAAATCGGGTCGACCACGAAAGAGTCGGTCGAACATGCCATACGCCCTTTCTGAACGGGAAATACGCAGCCATCGTGGTCCTGTTCTAGCAACGGGTTGCGGAAGGCGGGGTAGAAGATGTTGCTTATCAGTTGATGCGTCATCCTCCCGCCACCGCCATGCGCCATCAGCACACAGTCGGCATCGTTCAACGGTATCGGGCAGTTAAAATCTTCGTTCTTCATAATCATTATTATCATATTTGAACTATCTTGTCCCCGTGCTTGACACGGGGCCGCAATAGTTCATATTTTTCTATATTTGTAATAAGCCGCACAAACTCCTTCCGACGAAACCATCGGTGCACCTTTCGGGCGTTCCGGCGAACAACCCTTTCCGAAGAAAGGACAGTCGGCGGGTTGCTTCACGCCCCGCATGATGTCTCCGGCAATACATTCGGATGGGATTTCTGTTCCATTCGGATGGAATGGGAATTTCTCCCGGGAGGAATAGGCTGCATATGTTTTCTTTAATCGTAAACCGCTGTGGGGAATGACGCCGATGCCCCGCCATTCCTGGTCGCATGCCTCGAGCGTTTCGTCCATCAACGCGCGGGCGGCCGGGTTACCCGTTTCGGGGACGGCACGCCGGTAGGCATTCTCGACAATGTGGCTTCCGCCTTCCAACTGGAGCAGGCAACGATAAATGCCGTATAGCAGGTCGACCGGCTCGAAGCCTGTGACGACCATCGGTGTTTTATATTGTTCGGCCAGCTTGTGGTAAGCAGAGTTTCCGGTGATGGCACAGACGTGTCCGGCGGTCAAAAATCCGTCTACCTTACTTCCCGGGTCCGAAAGAATCGCGTCTATGGCCGGAGGAACTGTGAACAGCGACGTGAGCAACGAGAAATTGCTTAACTTTCGCCGTTGTGCCTCTTTTAACGCCATCATATGAACAGGGGCGGTTGTTTCAAAGCCAATGGCGAAAAAGACAACTTCTTTCTTCGGATTTGTTTCCGCCAGTTCGATCGCATCGAGCGGGGAATAAAGCATTCGAACATCTGCACCGTGTGCTTTTGCCTGTAATAAATCTTCTTTTGTGCCCGGCACACGCATCATGTCACCAAACGAAGCCAGAATAATATCGGATTGTCCCGCCAGTTCAAGTGCCTGGTCAATCAGACTAACCGGAGTCACACAAACCGGGCATCCCGGCCCGTGAAGTAGCCGGATTTCCTGTGGCAGCATCTCTTCCAGGCGGTAACGGGCAATGGCATGGGTTTGCCCGCCGCATATCTCCATGATGTGCCACGGCCGGGTCGTTACCTTTCGGATAGCCCGCAGGAGTGCCTGTACCTGTTCGTTATTTCTATATTCATCGACGTACTTCATAAGCGTTGGAGTTTCTTTAAATCTTCCAGTGTTTCTTCTGCCTCTCGTGCATTCACTACGGAGATCGCCATTCCGGCATGCGCCAGGATATAATCGCCTTCCGTCACATCGACCCATTGGATGCAAATGTTTTTGGTGATGCCGCTAAAGTCAACTCTGGCCATGGCCAGCTCAGGCTCGGAACGGTCTATGCTTATAATTTTACCAGGTATTGCCAGACACATAAGCTGATTTGTTTTTTATTAACAACTCCAAAAGTAGGCAATATGTTTGGGAAAAGGTGTGTTAAATGATACATATTATCTATTAATTTATAGATAAAAGTTATCTCTATTGTTGCCGGGTTCGGTTGTTTGTTAAACTTAAACCCTCTATATTTGTGAGCATAGTAAAACAAACAGTGTGAGAATATCGATATTGACAATCCGTGGGTTAGTGCAAGGCGTTGGCTTTCGTCCTTTTATCTATCGTATAGCAAATGAGATGAAGATAAAAGGAGAGGTCGGTAACCGGAATAACGGAGTGTCGATCCGTGCGATCCTGACTCCGGAGCAGCGGGAACTTTTTATTTCCCGGATCAGAAATGAGCATCCGGCAGTTGCTTCGATCCATAGTGTTCAATGGGAAGAAGCCGATGTTGCAGATACGGATTATCCGGATTTTATGATTACACCCAGCCGTTCCGATTCGGAGGAGGTGACGCAGGTGGCGCCCGATATCGCTGTTTGTCCCGAATGCCTTTCCGACCGGATGAGGCAGCCGCATCGCCTGCGTTATCCTTTTATCAACTGTACGCATTGCGGTCCCCGTTTCTCCATCATCCGCGATTTGCCTTACGACCGGAAGCAGACCACGATGGCCGCCTTTGCCATGTGTCCCGACTGCCGGAGGGAATACACGACGGTAAGCGATCGCCGTTTCCATGCACAGCCTGTGGCCTGCAATCATTGCGGGCCTTTCTATTATGCAATATATAATAATGTAAAGATAAAGGAGTACGATAAGTTGCTGGACCTGTCCGTCCGCCTGCTTCGTGAAGGCGAAGTGATAGCGGCGAAAGGCATTGGTGGCTATCATCTGATATGCGATGCCCTGAACGGGGAGGCGGTGGCACGTTTGCGGGCGATAAAGCAGCGTGACAGCAAGCCTTTTGCCGTTATGTTCCGCGATATGGAACATTTGCGGCATTATGCGGAGGCGGGTCCGGTCGAAGAAGACTGTCTGTCTTCCTGGCGCCGCCCGATTGTCTTGCTGAAACAAAAGAAAGCACTGGCGGACGATATAAACCGCGGCATGCGGACCTTGGGTTGTATGTTGCCTTATATGCCGTTGCATGAGGACTGGTTTGCCGCCCTCGACACACCGGCCCTGGTGATGACAAGTGGCAACCTGAGCGATTACCCTATCGCCATAACTCCGGACGAAGCCGCGGAGCAGTTGTCCGGAAAGGTCGCTCTCCTGTTTCATCATAACAGGGATATTTATAACCGGGTGGACGATTCAGTCCTTCAGGTTTGCGGCGGGCAACCTTGCCTGGTGCGCCGTTCGCGCGGCTATGTACCGGAGCCATTCTTTGCCGACATTCCCGTGGAAGGTATTCTGGCTTTCGGTGCGGAGAAAGTAAATACGTTTGCCCTGGGAAAAGGGGATACCATTCTGCAAAGCCAGTATATCGGTGACCTGAAAAACTGGGAGACATTTAGCTTCTACACGGAATCGCTGGACCGCTTCCGGCATCTTTTCCGTTTTACCCCTTCTGTGCTGGTTTGCGACATGCATCCTGATTATCTCTCATCGCAGGAAGCGGAGCGCGTCGCCGCACGTACCGGATTGCCTCTGCTGAAAATACAACATCATCACGCCCATGCGGCAGCCTGCATGCTGGAATATGGCTTGCATGAGAAAGTTATTGCCATCGTCCTGGACGGGACGGGGCTGGGTGACGACGGAAAGGTCTGGGGAGGCGAGTTCTTCCTCTGCGACCGCAAAGAGTGCCGCCGTCTCTCGCATTTTGAATATGTCCCGCTGCCCGGTGGCGATAAGGCGGCAGTGGAACCCTGGCGGATGGCCGTCGCTTATCTGTGGCATTATTGGGGAGATTCCGCCCGTTTCCCGGAGGGCTTTTCCGAACGGGTAGGTGCGGATAAAATCCGCCTGCTGATGACGATGATGGAGAGAGGAGTCAATACGCCCTATACCTCGGGTGCCGGCCGGCTGTTTGATGCCGTCGCCTCCCTCTTGGGGTTGTGCGACGTGTCGACCCATCAGGCCGAGGCTCCTGTAAAACTGGAGCAGGCAGCCGGCAGTGAACAGTCGGCGCGTTATCCGGTTATAATAAAGGAAGGTGTTATATCCTTCCGCCCCTTGTTTGAGGCACTGTTGAACGATTGGGCTTCCGGAGTCTCCGTCGGTGACCTGGCTGCCCGGTTCCATAATACGATGGCTTTCCTGCTGCTCGACGAGGCCGCACGCCATCTGCAACAGACCGGAGCGACCCGCGTGGTTATCTCCGGCGGCTGTTTTCAAAATAAAAGGTTGACGGAACAGTTGCAACGTTTATTTGCCGCAAAAGGTATCCCGTTGTATGTCCCGGGCCGTATACCATGTAATGACGGGGGAGTTGCCGTCGGCCAGCTGGCCATTGCCGCTTCCCGGAATAAAAAAGACTGATTATGCACGAAATGTCTATTGCACAGAGTATCGTAGAACTGGCCGAAGAACAGGCGCGCAGCCGTCATTCGGAAGCCGTCGAGGAGCTGGAACTGGAAATCGGCCGCCTGGCGGGTGTAGAATTGCATACGCTTGATTTCGCACTGGAAAGCGCAGTGAAAGGTTCCCTGCTCGAACATGCTTCGATTGTCCGCCATATCATTGACGGTGAGGGCATGTGTACCGGTTGCGGGCAGACTTTCCCGATGGAGACTCTGTTCACGCCTTGCCCGGCATGCGGTTCCTATTGTGTTAAAATCATTAAAGGAAAAGAACTTCGTGTAAAATCTATTGTTATTAAATAATAAATACAAAACGCTTATGTGTGGAACTTGCGGGTGTGGAGAACACCATCATCATCACGAACACGACCATCATCATGAACATGGCCATGAACATCATCATCACCATCACGATGAGGATAAGGTAATAACTCTTGAACAGGATATACTCCGGCGGAACAATCTGCTGGCGGAGCGTAACCGCGGTTATTTTGAGGCAAAGGAAATCTTCTGCCTGAACCTGATGAGTTCGCCCGGTTCCGGAAAGACTACGTTGCTGGAGGAAACCGTGCGCCGCCTGAAAGGCAAACTCCCTTTGTATGTCGTCGAGGGAGACCAACAGACTTCTAATGATGCCGACCGCATTGCCGCACTGGATATCCCCGTTTTCCAGGTCAACACCGGTACCGGCTGCCATCTGGAAGCCGATATGGTGAACCACGCAGTCAAACATCTGGCACCGGCCGATCACTCGATACTTTTTATAGAGAACGTCGGCAACCTTGTTTGTCCTGCCATGTTCGACCTGGGCGAAGCAAAGAAAGTCGTTATCGTTAGCACGACCGAAGGTGACGATAAGCCGTTGAAATACCCGCACATCTTTGCAGAAGCTGATGTTTGCGTAATCAATAAGACAGACCTGGCACCTTATCTGAATACCGATATAGAGACCTTGAAGAGTAATGCTTTAAAGGTGAACCATCATTTGCAGGTGTTTGAAGTGTCGGCAACGAAAGGGGACGGCATGGATGCCTGGTGCGACTGGTTGTGCTCAGAATGTGCAAAATGTAAATAAATAACCCCTGTTTTGATGGATAAATGGATAAAAAAGCTATATTTGTTCCTGTTCATTGAATCAAAATAATCAAAGTGTTATGATTAACCGAGAATTAATCGACCCGAAGAGCATAGTCGTAGTAGGCGGCTCGAATAATGTACACAAGCCGGGTGGGCGTTTGGTACGAAATCTCCTTGATGGCAAATATAAAGGAGAACTGTATGTCGTGAATGCCAGGGAAGACGACGTGCAAGGTCTGAAATCGTATCATTCCGTGCAGGATATTCCGGATACGGAAATGGCTATCATATCGATTCCCGGTCCTTCATGTCCCGAAGCTGTTGATATCCTGGCTAAACAGAAGAATGTAAAAGCATTTATTGTGGTTTCCGCCGGTTTTGGCGAAGAGACTCACGAGGGGGCTATCCTCGAAAATCAGATGCTGGATAGTGTGAACGAAGCAGGTGCCTCCATGATTGGTCCAAACTGTATCGGACTGATGAATATGAATTTTCATGGAGTGTTTACACAGCCTATCCCCGAATTTCATCCCGACGGAGTCGACTTTGTCTCCAGTTCCGGCGGTACGGCGCTTTTCATCATTGAATCGGCATTGACAAAAGGCTTGCGTTTCTCCTCTGTATGGTCGGTTGGCAACTCCAAGCAGATTGGGGTAGAAGAGGTGATTGAGTATATGGACCGTAACTTTGACCCTGTGCTCGATTCCAAAATCAAGATGCTTTATATCGAACAAATTAAGAATCCCGATAAATTATTGTATCATGCCGCTTCGCTGATTCGCAAAGGCTGTCATATCGCAGCCATCAAAGCAGGAAGCACCGAATCGGGCAAGCGTGCTGCTTCCTCGCATACCGGTGCAATTGCCAGTTCGGATTCGGCTGTGGAGGCTCTGTTCCGTAAAGCCGGTATCGTACGTTGTTTCAGCCGTGAAGAGCTAACGACGGTTGCTTGTATTTTCACCTTGAAAGAGGTAAAAGGAAAAAACTGTGCAATCATTACACACGCCGGAGGTCCTGCCGTCATGTTGGCGGATGCTCTTTCCAAAGGCCGTCTGAACGTTCCCAACCTGGAAGGTCCGATAGCGACCGAGTTGAAATCCAAGTTATATCCCGGAGCAGCCGTTAGCAATCCGATTGATATTATCGGAACGGGAACACCGGAGCATCTGGCTACGGCAATAGACTTCTGTGAGAATAAGTTTGAGGAAGTCGATTTGATGATGGTTATTTTCGGAAGTCCCGGTCTGGTGAAACTATATGATACATACGAAGTGCTTCATAAAAAGATGGAAGAGTGTAAGAAACCAATCTTCCCGGTATTGCCTTCTGTCGTAACTGCCGGCCCGGAAGTGCGCAGCTTTGTGAAAAAGGGACATGTGAATTTCTCGGACGAGGTGACTTTGGGTACGGCTCTTTCCCGTGTGATCAATACGCCGAAGCCGATGAGTACCGATATACAATTATATGGTGTCAATGTGCCCGAAGTGCGTCGTATCATCGACCAGTTGCCATCCAACGGTTATCTGGCTCCCGAACAGGTTCGCACACTGTTGGGTGCTGCCAATATCCCATTGGTGGAAGAGTTTACATCGACCGACAAAGACGAGTTGATTGCTTTTGCCAAACGTGTAAAATTCCCTGTTGTGGCAAAGGTGGTCGGTCCTGTACATAAAAGTGATATTGGCGGTGTAGCCCTGAATATCCGCAGTGAGGAGCACTTGTTGTTTGAGTTTGAACGTATGATGCGCCTGCCGGATGTGACGGCAATTATGGTACAGCCTATGCTGAAAGGGCAGGAGTTGTTCCTCGGGGCGAAGTATGAGGAAGGTTTCGGGCATGTAATCCTTTGCGGTCTGGGAGGTATTTTTGTCGAAGTACTGAAAGATGTTTCTTACGGTCTGGCTCCGTTATCCTATGACGAGACCTTTTCAATGATTCGTTCTTTACGCGGTTATCCGATTATTAAAGGTACACGCGGGCAGAAAGGTATCGACGAGCAACAATATGCAGATATTATAGTCCGTCTTTCTACTTTGCTCCGTTTTGCTTCTGAAATAAAAGAAATGGATATTAACCCGCTGGTTGCAACCGACCGGGGATTATTTGCGGTAGACGCCCGTATCCGGATAGAAAAATAATATCTCTGACAGATATTAATAAAAAGGGGAATTGAAACGTAAGCCTGTCGATTTGTTTCAATTCCCCTTCGTATATTTGTACTACTCAGCCTGTTTTCTTCCTCTTCTTTTTCGTCCGGGAAGTGACGGCGGAATATTATCTCTGACAAATTTTTTAAAGCTACTGAGCGATACCTGGTAATACTCGGCCAGTTCGGCGTACGTAGCATTTTCTTCGTTGAGTTCCTTTTCTATCTGTTCTTTCTGCGCAAGTAGGTGGTCCATTTTGGGAGTACCTTTCGGGCGTCCGAGGGTTGTGCCCCGACTTCTGGTAATTTCCAGCGATTCTTTTGTCCGTGTCGAGATTAGTTTGCTTTCAATTTCCGAGACGAGCCCAAAAGTAAATGCTAACGTTTTGCTGTCGACATTGTTTTCAAAAGTATACCCTTCTTTGAGACAGTAAAGAGTGATCTTTTTTTCAATACATAATAATATCAAATGCATAATTTCCATCAACCTCCGGCTCAGGCGTGTGACATCGGCTACAATTAATGTATCGCCGGCCTCCATATTTTTTATAATATCTTCAAGCCTGTTCTTATGTCGTGAGGATGTTGTTCGTGTATCTTTATGCCATTTGTCTATAGTCATGTTATTGTTCGCGGCAAACTGCTCAATCGCGTTTTTTTGATTGTCACTTTGTTGCTTGTTTGAATATGTTCGTGTATAGGCAATTATCATACTATTTTTAATGTTGATACGTTTATATTATAACATATTGGCTAGCAATATGTTCATGTCTGCTTGTCCTTCTTTCTGCTGTTTCACCTCCTTTCCTTTAAATCTTGTAATTAAACAGATGCGAAAATAAACAATTAAAAAAGAACACGAAATATTTGGTGGATAAAAATAAATGCTTACCTTTGCACCGCAATCGACAATAAAGGGATTGCAAAACGGGGTGTAGCGCAGTCCGGTTAGCGCACCTGCTTTGGGAGCAGGGGGTCCCAGGTTCGAATCCTGGTACCCCGACACAAAACAAAAAGCTGTATTTCAGCTAATTAAAGAGATAACGAGTCGGTACGTAATTGTATTGACTCGTTTTTTTTATGCCAAAACGTCTTATTTTTCTTTATTAAGCGTCGATAAGGCAGGGTATTTCTTTTAAATATCTTTTAAACGATTCTGTACAATATGTTTTTGGTTTCAATCATTTAAAAACATGAAGTACTATGGCAACTTTTAAAGCGGTCGTTCTGGCCGGCAATTCGCACATAAAATCAGACGGAACAAAAAATATTAAGATCCGTATATATCATAACAAGGCATCGCAGTATATATCTACTCCCTATTATATACAGGAGGACTACCTGGGTAAAGACGGAGTGATCACTTCCGGGTACCGGGATGCAGATCTACTCAACTACGAGCTCGGTAATCTGATTCAAAAGTACCGAGGTGTCTGTATTAAGCTAGGTATCGAGCGAGTGTCGCGCATGAGCTGTATAGAGGTCAAGGAGCAAATAGCGGCAGCTATGGAACCGGAGTATGAGTTTATAGACTTCATCGCATTCTGTGGAAGTGTAATTGATAAAACGGATAAGTCGGCAACCCGGGAATGGTATCAAACAGCCTTAAACTCTTTATGCTGGTTCTACAACCGGAAAAAGATCGATGTCCGGGATGTAACAGCTCAACGGTTGAATGAGTTTAAGCAGCAGTTATCGATCTCCGGACAGGGAGGAAAGCCGCTTTCTCCCGGCGGTATCAGTAACTATCTCCGGGCGATCCGGTCACTATTGAATAAAGCTAAGGCATATTATAATAATGAGGACTATGATATCATACGGATACCTAACGATCCGTTTTCAAAAGTGAAAGTACCCAAGTATCGCCGGGAACGCAAAACGATTTCCGCTGAAGATATTATCCGGATTCGGGACGGGCATTTTTCCACCGAGCGGGCGAATATGGCTCGTGATGTCTTTATGATCATGTTTTACATGATGGGGATAAACGTAAAAGATTTGTACCAGATGCGAGGAACTAAAAGAGGCCGGCTTGAATATGAACGGAGTAAAACCGAAACGGAAGATAATGTATACCGGTTCCCGTTGTCGGTCAGGATAGAACCGGAACTGGAGCCTCTTATTAAGCAGTATAGTGATATTGCTTTCCTGTCGTATTTCCGTAGGCAGTACTGCAATCACAAAAACTTCATGAAGGCGGTAAACAAAGGCTTGGCACAAATTGCAGATGAATTAAACCTGCATTGTAAGTTAACAACGAACTGGATTCGTCACAGCTGGGCAAGCATTGCCAGGAATAAAGCCGACGTACCCAAAGCAGATGTGGACTTCTGTCTCGGCCATGTGAACAATGATTATAAGATGGCTGATATTTATATAGAGATCGATTACTCCATATTTGACAAATCAAACCGGGCGGTTTTGGACTACCTCGAAAAAATATCTCAAAAAAAACAGGCAAAATGTTTGCAGGTATAAAAAAAGCTCCCTATATTTGCAACAGAGAATTCGAGTTGGATTTTAGACGAAAGTTTGAGGTCCAGCTTTTTGTGTTTATACACTTTGCTTCTTTCTTTCTTTCCCGTAAACACCCAATAAATAATGACTTACCTGGTGCCTGCATAAAATTTGGCACTATGACAATATCCATTTCTAAAACAGCGCTGCTTAACAAATTGCAGCTTTTATCGAAGATTATTTCTTCGAAACCATCCCTGCCAATCCTGGGCAATTATCTTTTTGAAACAAAAGAAGGTCGGCTGTTTCTTACTGCATCAAATAGTGAAGGGCGAATAATGACAAGCCTGAAATGTATTTCTGACGAAGACATGTCTGTATGTGTTCCGACTGCAATTTTAGATGGATTAAAAACTCTTCCGGAGCAACCGCTAAATATTTACATAAATCCGAATAATAAAGAAATCCTGATAAAATATAGCGGAGGTAAATTTGAATTTATGGGCTATGAGACAGTATCCTATCCCAGCAAAAAAGAGTTTGATTCGTCAGATTGTATCAATACGACCGCCGAGGAATTTTATAACGGAATAGCTAAGGTCGTCAATCTGGCAGCAGAAGACGAACTCCGTCCTGTAATGAGTACTGTGCTTATTGAGGCTTCTCCTAAAGCTCTAACCTTTGTTGGCACAGACGGACATGGTTTAGGTTCTTTCTCCTGTAAAAAAGAGTCTTGTATCAATAAAGTTTCGGTTATTATAAGTCGGCCTATGGCATCAATACTGAAAGGCATTGTACCTGCTTCCCCGGATGATCTGCAAATAAAGGTGGGTGCTGACTGGTCTGTTGTCACAGTAAATGACTTTGAAATTTCGTTCCGAAACGTTGAAGGCCGATATCCTAACTGGAAAGCTGTTATTCCTCATAATAATCCTCTGGAGCTTGTGGTAGATACCAAGCAGTTGATAGGAGCAATTAAACGTACAACTGTTTTTTCAAATAAATCAACATGCCTTATATTATTCAAAGCTGATTATGACCGACTTGTTGTATCGGCAAATGATCTTGATTTTTCTACTTCAGCAGAAGAAATGCTATCCGCAGAATTCAAAGACGATGAATTTAAGATAGGAGTAAAAGGTTCACTTATTTTAGAAATGCTCTCCTGCATTGACGATGAACGAACCAAACTAACTTTTAGTCTGCCAAATTCTGCTATTCTGATAATGCCAGAAAAACAGCAGGAAGGCCAAGAACTTACCTATTTATTAATGCCCATGACAATTCAGTAAGTTATGAAAGAGTTCAAAGATATAATCCAGAAATACTTGGAACAGCGAGCTGCAGAAGATGTACTGTTCGCCCCTAAATTTTCCAATCCAAAGAAGAACATTGATGAATGTTGCCGCTATATTTTAGGCAAAGCACGTAAGCGTGGCAATGAGGTTGTAATGGATGACAGTGAAGTCTATGGGTTGGCGGTACACTATTACGATGAAGACGATATTAAGGTTAGTGGAGCTAGCAATTGTAAAGTGTCAAGTAGGCCTCAAGCCACACCTGCAAAGCCCTTGAGTCAACAGCCGACCGTGTTACCCTTAAAACGAGGGAAGGCAAAGAGAGAAGAAAATAAATTACAGTTATCTTTATTTGATTGAATCATGAAGCCTAAATCCAAATTACAGAGACGGGTGGTAGAATTAAGCGGAAAGCTACCTGCTATCACGAAAGGACAGGAAGACTGGGCCAAAGAACATCTGTTTGACCATCTTGCCTATAAATGTAAGGATGAGCTATGGTGTTCCGAATGTGGCAGGACGTGGGTAGATACAAGCAACAGTGAATTGGGTACAATCGTTTTGGGTGATAAAACCGAATGTCCTTATTGCCATCATCGGTTGGACGTGAAGGTTAGCCGAAGACAAAAAAGCCATGAAGAAGCATACATGTCCATCCTGCAAGTGAAAGGCGGTTTTCAGGTGATCCGGCATATACTTTGTTGGAAAAATGCCAGAAAAGCAACTTCTCTGATTGGACAGCCGGCCTGTTATCCGGTGAATTACGATTTCACTGAAATGGTGCAGGAGTGGATCAGCGAAGACGGTAAGCGTACGATTGTAGCTCGACCGATGAACATGGGAGGTAATGGATGGATATATAGTGACCCTCTCAGTATTAAAAGCGAATATGGTAGTAGCTGTTGGAATTATCGTGGCGATCTATATGCGATATGGGGAGAATTATACCCAAGGAAAGAACTGTTACCTGGATTGAAAAAACGGGGATTGAATAGACGATTTCCTGATGTCAATCCGTCGAAGCTTATACGTGATCTTTTGAAAGGTAATAATGATGCAGAACTGTGTCTTAAGACCGGACAAATATCTATGCTAAAACATATGTACAAAACCGGGTTCTCCCAACTTCGTTATAAGCCATCGTTCAATATCTGCAACCGTAACCACTACGTTATCAAAGATGCGTCAATGTGGGAAGACTACATGTCTTTACTATCTTATTTCGGAAAGGATCTGCGTAATGCCCATTATGTATGTCCCAAGAATCTGAAAGCTGAACATGATAGTCTATTGGAAAAGAAAAAGATTTGTGAAGCCAAATTGAGAAAAGAGAGGGGACGCATTGAGGCTATCCGTAAGCGTGAAAAGCTCATGAAGGATATAGCCGGCTTCTACGAACGAATGAAAAAGTTCTTCGGTATGAAAATTACAGATGGAAATATAGTCATTTGTCCATTGGAAAGTATCACCCAGTTCTACCAAGAAGGTAAAGCCATGCATCATTGTGTGTATGCTCAAGGATATTATGCCAGGGAAAATACGCTCATCTTATCGGCTACCATTGATGGGAAAAGAGCTGAAACGATAGAGGTGAACTTGAAGACATTGGATATCGTTCAATCCCGAGCCGTTTGCAATGGTGTAAGCGAGTATCATAATCAGATAATTAAACTGGTAAAAAAGAATATGAACCTGATCCGTCAGAAAATGACGGCGTAAAAAATTGATATGCCAAGAATAAGAACCATAGTGCCGGATTTCTGGGAAGATGAAAGGTTTTCGAACGTATCTCTTCCGGCTTGTCTGCTTTATATAGGCATGAAAAACTTTGCTGATGATAGTGGTGTCATTTTAGCTAATGAAACTATCATCAAGTCGAAAGTCTTTCCTGCCCGCGAAGATATTCGTAAACAGCAGGTTTCTGGGTGGCTGCAAGAACTGATTGAGAACTCTATCCTTGTACCTCTTAAATACGAAAATAAGAGCTACTACGTGATGGACTTTTCCAGTGAGCGCATCGACAAACCGCAAAAGTCAAAAATTCCTGCAGAAGTGATAGAAAATGTTCTTGCCGGCAATAATCAAAGTAATTCGGGAACATTCGCGAATGATCTCGAACAATCGAAAATGTTCGATCATATTCCTGCTGTAGAGGAAAGGATAGGAGAGGATTGTAAAGGAGAGGAGGGAGATACGCGTGCAGGCACGCACGACCCCACCCCAAAGTCGGAGAAACCGAAAAATGAGAATTTTGAAAAGTTCAAACTATGGATTGCGGATAATGCTCCGAATGTGGCAAAGCTTAAGGAGCCATTTACCGAGGAACAATTCGAACGGATAAAAAAAGAATTTCCGCTTCCGCTGATCCAGGATACTCTTGTCTCGATGCATAACTTTCGAGAGCTTTTGAAAAAATATGTTAGTGCGAATTTAACGTTTCGCAAATGGGCGAAACGTGACTTAGAAAAATATCAGAATGGACAAACAACAAGCAATACAACTTCTGTCAACCCTAGACAAAACAACCGGTATTCTTCCGGCAGAACTAATGCCGAAAACAACAGAACAAGCCTTGAGCGTCTTGGAGAATTGGCCGATGCTATATTACAAAGCCCTACACCCGAAAACGGTTAATGACGTATTTCAATCTCCCAGCTGCTCTATTGCCGTGATGAACAAAAACTTTGGAGAAACAAAACTTAGAGCATTTATGGCTAAGATAATCATAGATGTAGTTATGTTTTTCAATGTTGGCAAGATAATGAATGATAATCAGGCTGCACAAACTGCAGATCTGATCATCGAGGAGTACTATTTCCTGAAGCCGGATGATTTCAAGCTATGTTTTAATCGGGCGAAAAAGGGATTGTATGGGAAGGTTTATGATCGGATAGACGGGGCTGTTATTTTAGAATGGCTTGGCCGGTATGAGAAAGAAAGGGGTTCTATGGCCATGGATGATAGTATCAATAATTCCAAAAGCTGGGATATACCGGAAGGCGATAGGACTTCTAAAACATTGGAACAAGCGTACCATGAGTTTAGGAAGTATAATTTTGAACGGAAATATAAGGTGTAAATATTAAAAAAAACATCAACAATTAAAAAGAAGTAAATATGAAAAGTTATCAATATGAAGAAATTGTCTTTTGGCTATCATTCATAGCCTACCTGATTAGCCACATAGCCAGTTTCGATATTTGGGTACAAAATCTATTGCTTATCAATGCTCTTATAAATATGTGCTGTGCTATTTATTATGCTTATAAGCATAGAAAAGACGATGACTAAAAAATATGAATATAGATACTGAATTTAACATAGGAGATAGCGTATGCTATCTGAGTGGGGATAATATTATCCATACAACTATAAGCAAAATAATTATCGAAGTATCCTATATTGATGATAGTTTTCTTATGGTTTATAGGCTGTCTGATGGACTTAGCGTGCCCAGAAACAATTATCCCAAATGGGATAAAAGACTTTTTAAAGACAAAGAGAGTTTGATAAAATATTTATCTGATTCATAACTAAAAAAATATGAACCTGATCCGTCAGAAAATGACGGCGTAAATACAAAGTTGAATAATGAAAGCGATAAGCATAAAGCAACCGTGGGCTAGCCTAATAGCTCACGGTATAAAAGATATCGAGAACAGATCCTGGAGAACAAATTACAGGGGGCGTGTCCTGATCCATGCTGGTGCCAGCAAAAAAGAAGGTTGGCGTTTGAATGATTTACAAAGAACCCATTTGTGGCGATCAGGCAACGCTCTCTACAATACTGATTTTGATAAATTGCCTTTTGGCTCCATTATTGGAAGTGTGGAAATTGTAGATTGTGTTCAGGCTCATTCTTCTATCTGGGTGGAGAAAGGAGTCTGGAACTGGGTGCTGGCTAATCCAGTCCTATATCAGACACCGATACCCGCAAAGGGGAAACTGTCTCTTTGGGAGTTCGAAGGCCTCAAAGAGGTAAAAATTAAGTGCCCGGAGTGTGGAAGTATTGAAACTGCTTTGGAGAACCATCTTACAGAACCATTTTCGACGTATGTACATACATGCTGTAAATGCGGTGGTATTATCATGGAAAGTGAATTTAATATAATTAAATAGACAGTTATGATCAAGATTGATTATTCAACCTCGAATACAGTATTCGGAAATCTACAAAAGGGTTCAATACTTCCATTTCAAAAAACTCAAGCGGTGCATTCCCACCGCTTGTTCTGAATCGCAACTTAGAAATAATCGAACACATTATGAAAGGAATGGGTAAATAATTGTCATTTTTCATTCTTATCAATTGTTATTATATGTTCATTATCGTCTTTTATAAATAAGAAGTTTTCATTTTCTCCAATAAAATTTCCTAGTAACTTTTTCGTATTAGTATTTGGATCTTCAATAAATATTTCTTGGCCTACAGTAAGAACTTCACCATTAGAAGTTGTGCTTGAATAAGTATTTCGACTAGTACTGCTATTTACTAAGTCTAATCTTTTATTTAGTTCTCCGATAGCATTTAGTATTAAACTAGAATCCTGTGATAGAATAACTTTTTCTGGTAGAATCGCTGGCCTTTCAATAGATAATAGTTGCAATAATGGATTTATTTCATTATTATTAGCTTCAAATGTTTCTGTTATACATTTTGCTATCTCAAAAACAGTTTTCTTCACTTCATCAATTCTTAAATTTTCGTTGTATGATAAAGTTCTTATACCAGATATATCAAATGGCATATCAGTTTTTCTATCTTTAATAAGAACGGTTTTTTTGTTAAAAGCTTGTCTAAAACCTAACTCATAAAAAACATTTGGATTTCTTGAACTTAAGTCACATATAGCCATATCACATTCGAGTATCTTTTGTAAGATATCGACCATTATCATATTAGCTTTTGACGTATCATCTGCGCGGATAGGTTCAAAATCCGCTTGTTCACATGCTGGTTTTATTAAGTGTTCATATACTCTATTGAAATGTCCTTTTTCGTATCCTCCGGTGTCACTAATAGGCATAATTACAAAACATCTTTTTTTCCCTTGTGTCATAGCTTCGAATCTATTTTTGATGGGCAAATATAATGGTTTTAGAAAATAAAATCAAAAACATGTAGTTATTTCATCTTACGAACTCATGAGTGTACATCAGAAAATGTTTTCGTGAAATATCTAAACTCATATAAAAGTTTTATTTTATTGTGAGAATACTACTCAAATCACGCAATAAGTGAGTTAAGAAAATCCTCAGTGATCCTGGGGACTTTTTTCTGTCCTTTATATCTTATGTGAAACTGAGATATGAAAGCGCAAAAATGTATAGTCTGTGGCCGGGAAACGGTTTCTGTGATCAAAACTGAAGAAGGGCATATCTGTTATAACTGCTACTCTGATAAAAAGAACCTTCCAAAACAAAAGCAACACCATGATAACGAAGAAGCTCGGATTCAGTCGGAGTTTTTCAGTAAGGTTCCTTTATTTTTTCCGAACTTGCCGGATCGACTTCTTTTTGCAGTCCCGAACGGTGGCAGCCGGCATAAAATAGAAGCGGCTAATATGAAGCGCCAAGGCGTTAAACGAGGTGTAGCTGATGTGATCCTTCAGATACCGAAAAAGGGATATGCTTCTCTTTGTCTAGAGTTCAAGACATCTACAGGTAAACAGTCTGCAGAGCAAAAGGAATACCAACGCCAGGTTGAAATGGCAGGTAGTAAATATGTGATTGTTCGAAGCGTGGAACAGGCTATTCGGGAACTGCAGCAGTATCTGGGTTAATAGATTTCCCCTGTTATATTTTAGAATAAAAGTTATGGCAGAATTGAAGTATGACCCTCGGAATTATCGTATTCATACCGATAAAAATAAACGGCTTATAAAGAAGAGTCTAGAGGATTGTGGTGCCGGCCGTTCTATTCTTTTGGATAAGAATGATGTTATCATTGCAGGGAATGGTGTTTATGAGCAGGCTTTGGAGCTGGGGTTAAAGGTTCGTGTTGTAGAGTCTGACGGAAATGAACTGATTGCTATCAGAAGAACGGATTTGTCTACAGAGGATGAAAAAAGAAAGCTTTTGGCTCTGGCTGATAACCATACATCAGATACTTCTATGTTCGATTTCGTAGCTGTAGTTGAAGATTTTGGTATTGACGAACTTGGTGATTGGGAGTTGGAGCTTCCATTTGATGATATACCGACAGATGTAGACCGTTTCTTTGAGGGAGCAGATAAGGTGGAGAATAAGAGAAAGACTATGATTTGTCCCCATTGTGGAAGGGAGATAGAGTTATGATCTTATACCTTGCCGGTTATAAGTCTTGTGCCAAACGGTGGAATATCGACACGAAAGATATCTATCTTTTAAGTTCTTTTTGGGAGCATAAATCGGGACGTTATGGTAGTTATGTTTGTCAAGAGAAACATATTCTTGATAGCGGTGCGTTTTCTGCCTTTTCGGGAAAAAATGATAGTTTTGGTTGGGATGGCTATGTTAAGAAATATGCAGACTTTGTTCTGAAAAATAATATTCAACGTTTCTTTGAACTGGATATAGATGTTGTTGTCGGATTGGAGAGGGTTGAGTATTATCGTAGATATTTGGAAGATCGCATAGGACGGCAGCCTATTCCTGTTTGGCATGCAAGTCGAGGAAAGGATTATTTTATTCGGATGTGTGAGGATTATCCTTATGTTGCGATTGGTACGACTTCGACAATGGAAGAAGGTCGGCGGATAAGAGAGAATCCTATGATATTAAAGTGGTTTATCGATCAAGCTCATTCTGCCGGTACTCGTATTCATGGGCTTGGATTTACAAATACGACACTTCTTCCTTTTTTGAAGTTTGATAGTGTTGATAGTACGACTTGGTTGTCAGGTTCCAGATTTGGGCAAATTTATTTCTTCAATGGCAAGCAAATGGTATATCGCAATCCGCCAAAAGGAATGCGGGCTAAGAATCATGATTTATCGAATAGACACAATTTTAATGAATGGATAAAATTTCAAAGGTATGCAGAACAATACTTATAACAAAAAGGTCCTTTTGTATTCAGGAGGTATGGATAGTTGGTTGATTGACAAACTCTGGAAACCGGATATAAGGCTTTATATTGATATGAATACCCGTTATTCAAAAGAGGAAATGAAGCGTCTTCCGGATGATACCATTATTGAAAAGTTGGATTTATCAAAATGGGAACGTGAAGATAAGATTATTCCTCTTAGGAATATGTATTTGATTGGTATCGCAACGAATTATGGCGACGAAATCTGTTTGGGAGCGACAGCCGGTGACCGGGTTCTTGATAAATCACCTGTATTTGCCGAATTGTACGAGGAGTTACTCGGATATCTCTATCAGAAACAACATTGGACTGAGAAACGAACGATCAGGATAAATTTGGATTATAAAGCATATACTAAGACAGAGTTGTTGAAGCAATATATAATTCAAGGAGGCAGTATTAGTGAAGCGTTTAGTTCGTCGTTCAGCTGTTATGCTCCCGTTGATGGGCACGAATGTTGGAGCTGTAAACCGTGTTTCCGTAAATTTATTGCTTTTGCATTGAACGGATATCCGTTTTCGGAAGAAGTAATAGAAAGGAATATATCTTATATAAAACGTGAAATACTTCCTTTGATTGAATCAGGCGAGTATGGTCGGAAACGTGAGGAGGAAGAGATAAGACAAGTATTAACTCTTTATCGATAAATTTATGTATATAGTAAGGAAACGTCTTGAAATTTCAGCGTCTCATCATCTGAATCTCTCTTATACGAGTAAGTGTGAGAACTTGCATGGACATAACTGGATTGTAATTGTTTGGTGTAGATCTAAGCAGTTGAATCCAGATGGTATGGTTGTCGACTTTGCCCATATTAAGCAAATGATTCAGGAAAAATTGGATCATAAGAACTTGAATGAGGTATTATCGTTTAATCCGACAGCGGAAAATATTGCGAAATGGATCTGTAATCAGATACCCCAATGTTTTAAAGTGATGGTCCAGGAATCGGAGAATAATATAGCGTGGTATGAAAAAGATAAATGAGATTTTTTACAGTATCCAGGGAGAGGGGTATTTTACCGGTACATCGACTGTTTTTGTTCGCTTCTCTGGATGTAACTTGAGATGCCCGTTCTGTGATACAGAACACAAAGAAGGCAAGATGTTAAGTGATGATGATATTATTGCAGAAATAAGGCGTTATCCGGCTTTACATGTTGTATTGACGGGTGGTGAACCTTGTATGCAGGTTACGTATGATTTGGTTGACAAGATTAAAGCTACCGGTCGATTCGTTCAAATTGAAACAAATGGAACTTTGGTTCCACCTGTAAATATAGACTGGATTACGTGTTCTCCGAAAGAGGGCGGTAAAACAGTCGTGATCAATCCTAATGAATTGAAGGTAGTTTATATCGGACAGGATATGTCGCAATATGATAAATATTCAGCAGGAATATATTATTTGCAGCCTTGTTCCGGTCAGAATACGAAGGAAGTTATTAATTATATTAAAGAGCATCCGAAATGGAAATTAAGTCTACAAATACACAAGATATTGAATGTGCGATAAGAACGATTCTTTCTTTTATAGGTGAAAATCCTTTTCGGGAGGGCTTGAAAGAAACACCGGATCGTATTATAAGGATGTGGAAAGAGATCTTTCGTGGATATGATCTGGCACAGGTGCCTAAAATAACAGTCTTCCCCAATGGAATGGATGGCCTTTCTTGTAATAGTGTTATCGCAGATTCAGGTGGATTCTATTCAATGTGTGAACATCACATGATGCCTTTCTTTGGGAAGTATTGGTTTGCTTATATTCCTAATCCCAAAGGTAAGATATTGGGGATATCGAAAGTTGGTCGTGTTGTTGATTATTGTGCGGCACGATTACAGGTACAAGAGCGATTGGCGAAAGATATCATTGTGATGATCCAAGAAGCGTTAGGTTCGGAATATCCACCTTTGGCAATGGGTATAGTGTTAGAGGGAGAACACTTGTGTAAATCGATGCGTGGTGTAAAGAAAGAAGGCAAAATGCGTTCTTCTTTCTATTTAGATAATGGAAGTTTACCTGAGTTGAAGGTAGAATTGTCCCGATTCGTTAGTTTTGGTTAAGTATGTCAGAGAAGAATGAAGTAAAAAAGAAAAGTAGGGGGCGTAAGTCTGAATATAGAGAAGAATATGCAGAGCAGGCTCTAAAACTTTGTCTGTTAGGTGCAACAGATAAGGAGATTGCTGAATTCTTCTCTGTTTCGGAACAAACGTTGAATAGTTGGAAGAAGAAGTTCCCTCAATTTCTTGAGTCCTTAAAAAAGGGAAAAGCTGTAGCAGATGCAAATGTTGCTTCGAGACTTTATAGCCGTGCGATTGGTTACGATGCCAGAGCGACGAAGTTCGCTACCAACGAGGGGAAGATTACGGACAAGGTGGAATATATCGAACATTACCCTCCGGACACAACTGCCGCCATTTTCTGGCTGAAGAACCGGCAACCTGGCAAGTGGCGGGATAAGAAAGAGGTGGAGAACCAGGTTAAGCTAAGTGATGAATTGGAATCAATGTCAGATGAAGAACTAGCAGCAATTATCCGTGGCGAAAAAGAGTAAGAGAGAAATATTGATCAGGCAGGCAAAGGCGGCGACTATATTGCGCAAACGGGGCTCGGAATGATTTCTGGGCCTATTGTTTATATCATGACCCTAAGTTCTTCGCTAAGCGTTTGTTTTTGAAGAAGGTGGCGGACGCTTTTACGCGGGTGTACGAATCGTATTTGTCGGGTGTGATTCGTCGGCTGGCCGTCTCTATGCCGCCACGTGCCGGGAAGTCCTATATATCATCCTTGTTCATTTCGTGGATGCTTGGCCACTTCCCGGAAGAATCGGTTATGCGTAACTGTTGTTCCGATACGTTGTATAACAAACTGTCCTACGATACCCGTGATATTGTCCGCTCTTCCCGGTTCAAAGAGATATTCCCGGATGTAAAGCTGCGTGGCGATAAACAGAATGTGCATGGCTGGAGCTTGGACGCTGCCCGGCAGGTTAGTTACTTCGGTGCCGGTGTAGGTGGTACGGTGATCGGCTTTGGTGCTTCTATGCTGGCCATGACCGACGACTTGTATAAGAGTTTGGAAGATGCACTATCTGACACCAATAACGAAAAGGTTTGGTCTTGGAAGCAGGGAACACATGATTCCCGTATCGAAGGGAACTGCTGCTCGATCGATATCGGTACACGCTGGTCGGCCACAGACGTTCTTGGCCGTATGGAGGAAATGGGGAAGTATGACGAAATTATTCGTATCTCTGCCCTGGATGAAAACGACGAATCGTTCTGCGAGGATGTTCATACGACGGAATACTACCTGGAACTGCGGGAAGAGACAGAAGATATGATCTGGTGTGCTGAGTATATGCAGGATCCGATCGAAGCGATAGGTTTGTTATTCCCCAAATCAGAGCTCAATCGGTTCAAGTTGGCGGATATCGAAGGTAAGCAACCGGATGGCGTTATCGGTGCCTGTGACGTGGCTGATGAAGGAGACGATAATTTCTCTGCTCCATTCGGTAAAGTATTTGGTGAAAAGATATTCATTACAGATGTTGTATTTACGAAGGATGCTGTTGAGATTACTCAGCCACGCTTGGCACAAACAATACTTGATACTGGTTGTGATCAGATGCGTATTGAATCAAACAATGGTGGTCGTATTTTCTCTATTGCTGTACGAAAGGAAGTTGTAGCAAAGAGAGGGAAATGCTTAATTCAAGCACGGCCAACAACGCAACACAAAGAAACTCGCATCCTGATGAAATCCGGATGGATAAAAAAGCATCTGTATTTTCTTGCTGAAGGAGAATACAAGAAAGGCTCCGATTATGATCAATTTATGAAAGGTCTCACTTCATACAAAAAAGAAGGTGGCAATAAACATGACGATGCACCGGATGGGGTGACAATACTTGCTGAATTTGCCGAATCCTTAGGTATGAAGTTTAAGAAAGAAAAGAAGAAGACTTCCCGAGGGGTAATTGTCAGGTAATTTATTTTGTTGCTTATATATTATTATGCATCTGGATAGTTGTCAGAGTGGTTGAATGTGCTTGTTTGCTAAACAAGTTAGCTTTATGGCTACGGAGGTTCGAATCCTTCACTATCCGCAAAAACTTGAGAGAAAGGGCGATGTGAAAGCAGGTGTTGTTTTAGTCGCGAATGGAATGTATCTGTTTCATAGTTGCAAATATGATAGCATCGCCCGAGGATATAAAGTGAGCAGCACTTTTAACTGCATTGAATAATTTGGTTGTTTTGCCCTGGGGTATGTACTCCGGGGCTTTTTGATGTTACGACTTTTCTCCTTTTATATTTTAAGAGAAAAGTATATGCCAGATATAGCAACCATCTTACAAGAACCTGACTTTAAAAAAGTCGTTGAAATATTGTGTCAGGATACGATTGAAGGCCGGGAACAAGAAGCTTACCTCAAAGAGTATAAAGGTGACCGCACCCGCCGTGAAACATCGGTCGGGAATCGGAAGGATAAAGAAATTGATCTTTATTCAGATACTGAGTTTGAAGAGGACGACGAAGGTAATCAAATCCCTAAAAAGATAGGCACTGACACTGTTCCGGTAGCCAAAATCAATACAAATATACCAAAGAAGATTGTTCGTACAGCAGTTGCATTTTTATTCGGGGGGGATATGAATATCTCATTTACTGAAGATAATGATGGAACTGAGTATTTTCGGGCAGTCGTTGAGAAAAAATTGAAGATGAAAGCCATCTTCAAAGAGTTTGCCCGGACGGTAATGATTGAAACCAAGTCTGCATTACTGTTCTATCCGAAAGCTGTGATAGCGAGTGATGGAAAATCAGCTATTGAGCTCCGGGTTCGTGTATTGAGTCAAAAGAACGGAGAATTTTATCCCCATTTTGATGACTTTGGCGACATGGACGCTTTTACGCGTCGATATAAAGCGATCAATCCGGAAGATAGCAAAGAGCACGACTACGTGTGGATCCAGACAGCCGATCAGAATATAACTTCTATTGATATGGATGGGACATGGGTTACAACCACAGAACCGAACCTATTTGGCAAAATATCCATTGTGTATGCAGAGCAAGATCTGCCGGAATGGGAAGATATTGTTTCTGCAATGGATGCTATTGAACTGCGTATTTCCCGTTTGTTTGACACGAATGATTATTTCTCTGAACCTATATTGAAAAGCTATGGAGCCACAATGCTTCCAAGCAAAAATACGGTTGGTAAACAGATCGAGTTTGAAGTTAAGGTTGATCAAGACTCCGGCAAAGAGTATCATGGTGATGCAGACTATTTGGTATGGCAGCAGTCCGTTGAATCTGTAAAACTGGAATTAGAAACAAATATAAATGAAGTATTCTCCGGAACATCCACTCCTAACTTATCCTTCGAAAATCTAAAGGATGTAGGCAACATTACCGGCATAGGCATGAAGTTTATGTTTATGGATGCCTTTATCAAGGCTATGGAAAAGATGGAAATATTCGAACCTGCAGTTCAGCGTGCAGCTCATATTATCATCGCAGGTATTACAAAGATATGCGATCCGACTATGGTACGTCATTTTGAGGACAATGATGTCGAGATTACTTTTGGTTCTGTTCTCCCGGATGATTTGCGCGAAGAGATGGAAGTCTTATCTATTGCTAATGGAAACAAACCGATCAATAGCCGTAAGACGGTCACTGCACGTTCTCGTTTCACCAAGGATGTAGACGAAGAGATACAACAGATGCAAGCAGAAGATAGAGAAGAGGCATCGAATAATAATCCGCTGGGTAGCACTTTTATGTAAACTATCATGCCTGAGCTATCATTTTATGAGCGACAACATATCCAAAAAATACTGATCCAGCAGGGAGCGATAGGAAATATATTCAATCAGTTCTCTCGTGAGATATCTGGGTATCTACGAAAGTGGACTGAAACTGGCAAGCTGAATGTGTGGGTGCGTAATTCTTCAGTTGAAAAAGGTATTGATCGCTCTTTATTGAATCTGCAGAAAAGTCTTCTTGATAATATTCAGTCTTTTGGTGTTGACGCCTGGCAGCGGGGACAGGTGAAGAATGACGATCTTGTAGAGCGTTATATCAAAGGAATGTCGATCAGCTCTGTTGTAAAAGATGGCATGTTTTACCGAAACAGGGAAGCATTGAAGGCTTTCCAGAACCGCGTAGACAATGGAATCACCCTTTCGGATCGAGTATGGAATATAGTAGATATTACAAAGGATCAGATAGAGTTGTTTCTTGGAAGTGGTTTATCTGTTGGCAGGGCAGCTGGAGAGATCAGTAGTGATGTAAGGCAGCTTCTAAAGAATCCGGAAAAACGCTTTCGGCGTGTGCGCGATAAGAATGGCAAGCTGCAACTATCTACACCCATGAAAGATTATCATCCTGGACAAGGTGTGTATCGAAGTAGTTACATGAATGCTCTTCGTTTGTCGGCTACCAATACAAATATGAATTATCGTAAGGCAGACCATGACCGGTGGCAGAAAATGGACTTTGTTCTTGGCATAGAGGTTAAGCGATCTGCAAATAATCACGGTCCGTGTAAGATTTGTGATGCGATGGTTGGAAAATATCCGAAGGATTATGTATTTGTTGGAAATCATCCTTTTTGTATTTGTTTCTGTGTCCCCATCCTGATGGACCACGATGACTTTGCAGATTATTTATTAGACGATACCATTCCACAGGGTAAGGCTATCACTCATATACCGGCAGGCGCAAAGAATTTTATCAATAATAATTATGAGGCTGTAAAAAATTCTTATACTGTCAAAAACAATAGAAAATACTTTGAGGATAAACCAATACCAGTGAGCAGTGGATTGACTCAGGCATCAAAAGAGCAGGTTAAAAAGCAGCGTACTGAGATAAAAGAATGGGCGAAAAGTAATCTGGTAGGCAAATCATCTTTCGCGAGCAACTTGAGCGGCCCTATAGAGTTCACTATGACCGGAATAAAGGAGGCGCTTAATCAACCTCATAAGGATCAAACGGCGAAGAATGAAGCCTTGAGGCGTATTGACAAGCTAATTAGCGACGGGCAGTATGTAAAGTTCGCTCCGGATGAAAAAGACAATGCTATGGTTGTGGGTTACCATTATATAGAGATTGACATAGCTGGTGGCAAATCTTATGCTGTTATCAGGGAAATGAGAGATGGAAGATCCATGTTCTATTCGATAGTGGAAAAGATAAAAGGGAAGTAAAGAACTTGACAAAGGATGTGCAATCCAATACAGTCTTCTTTAAATCCCTTTTATTACTACAAATATAAATAGTTTTTTTTGATTATGCGGAAATAAAAGAAAAAAATGTTTCCACACTTATATTTTAAACAGAAAACATTAATGGTATGACAATTTTACAATTAATCATTGCTGCATGTGTAGCAGCTGGTGTTCCAGAAAAATTTGCGGAGCGTATTCAGAAAACATTCAAGATCGAGAAAGAGGAAAGTATCGAAGGATGTGTGGCATTATTCAAGGAAAATATTCTGCCTGCCATTTCGGAAGCAGAGCAAGCAGCGCAAGCGGATGCTAAGGCTGCGGCAATTGTTGAATATGAGAAAAATCATGGTTTGAAGGACGGTAAACCTATCCAGAATCCTACACCTCCTAACCCCGCTATTCCTGATCTGTCTAAGCTTTCCCCTGAATTGCAGGCATATTTTAGCACTCAGCAAAAACAGATTGGAGATTTGACCGATCTAGTCAAAGGGTTAGCGATCAGTCAGCAGAAAAATCAAAAAACGGAGCTGGTAAGGGCAAAGATGAAGGGGAAGATTGATGATGATTTTATTGATGACTATATCGGTCGTGTGAATCTCGATGCAGAGAATTTAGATGCAGAAGTGGAAGCGCAGGTTAAATCGTATGGCGATATGGCGAAGAAATTCATCACTAAAGCTGTAGCTGAAGGTAACTATATTCCAGCCGCTGGTGGTGTATCTGACAGTGAATTTGATAGCTTTTTGAGTTCCGGCAATGAAGATGCTCCGGCGTTCAAGGGTAGAGAATTATAAATCTTTAATATTTTTAAGTATGAATAATTACAGCACGAAGAAAGAGTATCAGTACATGCCCTTTATCATAAGGGAGCTGGAAGATAAAGCCGGTGGTGGTTCAATCGCAATGGCTGATTTGGATAAATCGGTTTCAGACAGCGTTGCTCCGGGATTCTTTGTTGGTCGGGACACGAAAGGTCTGTATCATTTGTTAGTTGCAGCTGTTCTGTTTGCCAATGCCGCAGCCGATGCTACATCTTACCAAGTGAAAAAGAATTCTCAATTTAAGGTTGGTCAATTTGTAACCAGTGGCGATGTCGTAGGGGTAAAGGCTTATGCAATTACTGCGATTGACAGAAGTAATCCTCAGTACGATGTGATCACTGTTGGAACATCTTTAGGTAAAGCCTTATCGGAAGGAAAGACACTGCACCAGGTAAAAGCGGAAGATGCTGCCGGTGGTAAAAGTGAATTGCTGTATGCTCCTTACGGGGTAGCTAAAAATGAGATCGATCTGACTAAGAGCCATGCTGAAACAGGCATTTCGCTCCGTGGTTCTTATAATGTGGCAAATATGGCTTACGGTGCACCGAAGGTATTCCGTGATGCGTTGCCGATGATGCGATTTGAAGATTAATATTTAATACGAAAAGTATATGGAAAGAAGTTTATTGAAAGAACTTACGGATAAGCGCCTGAAGGCTTATCTGAAGAAAAAAGAAGGTGTTCCTCGTTATTGGCCGACCTTGTTTCCGTTGGATTACAGCGATGAGCTTACATGGGAAGCCTTGGCTGCTGAATCAGGGAACACGATTGTAGCAGATGTTATCTCTTATGATTCTGCTGCTCCGGAAAAAGGTCGTAAGGTGATTGGAAAGGCTAGTGGAGAAATTGCGAAGATGGCTGTTAAACGCACTATGCGTGAAAAAGATTTTCTGACCTACAAACGTCTGAGCAAGGGAGTTCAAGGGGATGCAGAGAAGCAGAAGATCCTTCATCTTGTGTTTGGTGATGTTGATTTTGTTGTGGATGCCATCGATGGCCGATGTGAACATCTAGCTTTGCAGGCAGCCTCTACTGGACGTATTTCGTTGAATGCGGAGAACAACAACGGTATTGTAACCGAGACGGATGTAGACCTGGGTATTCCAAAAGAAAATAAATTGTGCGTAAGCAAATTGTTGACGAATGAAGACTTTGATATTTTCGCTGAAGCCAAAAGGGTTAAGGCTGCATCAAAAAAGACAGGTAAGGTGAAATATATGTTCATGGACGAAGCCACATTCGACGCGATTGCTGAAACAAAGAAAGTGAAGGAGGCTTACGGCTATTTGTTGACCAGCACTCACGGAACCTATGAAGGCGATCTATTCCTGGAAGACTTGAACAAGCTGCTTACAAAGAAAAGGTTACCGACTATTATCCTGATTGAAGATTCCGACCTGTCATTTGAGGACGAGGATCATGTTCGCACAGAATTGGAAGGTTGGAAACCCGGTTACATCACATTTGCTATTGACAAGAAGTTCGGCCGTATGCAGCACGGTCCAATTGCCGAGGAAGATGCAGAATCTGTAAAGAAATACGCAATTCAGGCCAAGAAAGGTCATGTGCTTGTTACAAAATGGTCAGATGTTGATCCGGTCTGTGAAAAGACAAAAGGTGAAGCCCACTGTTTTACGGTAATTGATAACCCTGGTACGTTCTACATCTTGAACACAAACAGCACAAGCAAATTTATTTAAGATGGCAACTGTCCGGGATACCATATTAGCTTTTCCTGCATTGGATGAATGCGAGGAATATCTTGAAAAGGTTGTACTTCCTAACCGCTCCTTGGATGGGGCGGTGGAGTACACACCTTCTAAAGATATGAAATCTGTTAATTTAGCCGCTGCAGACATGTATGCTATGATTGGCAATAATCCAGACTTTACCGAAAACAAACTGTCTGTTACCTGGAGCAGCGTTGACTTTCTAAAGACGGCAGCCAGGTTGTACCGGCAGAATGGGGAGCCGGAGAAAGCCGAAGAATTGCAGCCGAAGAAAAGGCCGATTCGTTTAACCGGAAGAGCGAAGTATACATCATGAAGCGATATTCACATATAGCGATTGTAACGATTCCTACCGGTTCCCTAGTAAAAGGGGAATGGATGGCTGGCGAGCCTATGGAAATAGAGCTTAAAGGACAGTATTACCCTTCGAGAGATAGCGGTGGTGGCGTCAAGAAGAATATCGACGGAGAAGAACGTCCTGTGCATGGTGAGTTTTCGACAAAGGAGCGCCCGGTACCGAATGCAAATCATATCCGGATCGATAGTATCGGGTTAGATGTCGACATCATCTGTTGGGAACCGTTCCAGTCTCATTCTGTAATCTACGTGTAGCTATGGCAAAGAAAGGCGGATTAACACCTCTATGGTCTGATAAAGAAGTCGAACGTTGGTTCAATTATCATATTGATCGGGCAGAAGAGAAGATGTATATATTGATGCAACGAGCCGGTGAGGAGTTTGTCAAGATTGCCCGCGAAAAGGGTAAGTATAATGATCATACAGGTAATCTTCGCTCTTCCGTAGGCTATGTGATTGTAGCGAATGGTAAAGTTTTATCTGAAAACTTCGAATTGTCAGATAAAGGGACAGACAAAGTAACCGGTAAACAGAGAGCTAAGCGCCTAACAGGCGAATTGGCCACGCTTTATAACAAAGGCTTTGTCCTGATCGGTGTTGCAGGTATGAAATATGCTGTTATCGTTGAAGCGATGGAAAATAAGGACGTGATCTCTTCGGCTGCCGATCATGCGGAAGACTGGATCAGAAAACAAAGTAAAACCCTGTTTGATAAATTAGCGGAAAAAGGATATTGATATGGCGGATCAGTTTGATATAGTTGATATTGTTTTTGATGCGGTTGAACCGGCCAGTACCGGCTTTATCCTGTATAAGGATCGATCTGCTGATGGTGAGACAAAGAATCATATCACAGTTCGGATGCTTCCGCTGAATGAAACAGAGGTCGTAAATAAAGGCACGGTCAATATCAACGTATTTGTGAAGAATCAATCGAATGGCATGCCTGATCGACAACTAATGAAAGGAACGGTACGAAACATAAAGTCTGCGCTACGAAACATCAAACATCCTTTCGGCATGTATTGGAAATCCCGGATCGTCTGGTCTGAATCTCTTGGCGAAGCAAAAGAAGGCTTCGATTGTACGAATATAAGATTTGAAGTAATTACGGAAATTGATTAATAATATGGAAAGAAGTTTAGCATTAGATATTGACTATCTAGGAGTTGCAGAACCAGGTGATGGTGTAGCAGGAACAGAGTATACTCAGTATCCCGAAATTGATACTGTGACTTTCAACTTCTCAGAACCTAAAGAAATTAGCTTTACGGCTATGGGGAGAGAAGACCCGTGGGCGGTCGTGTCAAAGAAGGGGGATCCTTCAAGTATCGAATATACCATTCCTTCTCCTACTGCAGAAGAGCTTAAGGCTCATTGTGGGGGAACGGTAACTGGAGATAAATGGGAAGCACCTGTTTCAACACCTACAATTATAAAGACGATTAAATTACAGAGTTCTCCGTATAATGGTAAGTATACAGAGTATGTATTCGTCAAGGCTTCTATTGCTGGTCGTTTGAGTCAGGCTCCAGGAAAAGAAGAGACTGATTTACTGCTGGTGAAAGCTACCATTATGACCCCTGTTTCTGCTGCTGGTGTTCGATCTGCGCCTTACTGCCGTGAAGTAAAACCAGTTACGGCTCCGGTTCCTCCATCAGAGAGCTGAATGGCTAAAGCAGTAGTCAAACGTAAATCAAGAAAAGCTCGGGGATAACCTCGGGCTTTTATATTTTAAAGGAAAACATGAGTGTAAAACAAGTACTTCAGATTGAAAGTAATGTGGTAACGGATCAGCCGGTTAAGATTCCCTTTGAGTTCACCCGGTTAGATCTGCTACCGGAAGGGAAAAAGCTAGGGGATAGCATAGTTATTACTCCGCTTACGGTTCGTACCTGGTTCCGGATAAAACCGCTTTTACTGCATATTGATAAGCAAGATCGGGAAATACTGACGGCCAATAAGGATACAGGCTTTAACAATGAGATCGCCGACTTGATGGCAAAGTACGATGAGATAATCTTTGAGATCGTCTGTCTCGGCATTCACAACAAAAAAGGAAATATGCCGGCTTGGTTCCGGGAGGTTTTAAAGGATAATTGTACTTGGGAGGACATCTATATCCTTCTCAATGCGATCCTGTTCCGGATCGGTTGCAACCCTTTTTCTCGTACTATCACAGCGCTGGAAGCTGTAAGCCCGCTAGACGAAGAGGAGTTAATAGCCCTTCAAAAGAACAACGAGACCTGGAAGAACCGGAGCCGCAAAGTAGCTTCATGCTCCTAGTTTCCTGCAATGAGGCATTTGGCTATACACATGATCAAACACTCGATAGTAGTATGGTTCTTATCTTGGCAATGCTTCGCGAACATGGATACATAGTCAATGAACGAAATAAAACTTTATACAAAGACGATGAGAGTGAAGATGATGATTCCGGAGAATGGGTTGAAGTAACAGACTTTGATACCGGTCAGAAGAAAAGGGTCCGGAAAATGAAATCAATTTAGTATATATTAGGATAGAGTAGTGATATGTTTTGTCATAGTGATGAATTTTGGCAAAAAAGCCCGGCAGACTGTGAAGTTGGCCGGGCTTTTGTATTAGATATTGTCTAGGATGAAATCTGCTGGGATTCCGAAACAATCACGTAAGCGTTTTGCGATGTTCAGGTTAAGCGCACGTTTACCGTTCAATAATTCGCTTACCCTGGACTCTGATATACCGAGCATTTTTGCGGCTTCTTTTTGTTTGATCTTTTTATCTACCATCTGCTTTTTTATCTCGTCTGTTATCAGTGAGGAGACTTTACCGGGCAGTGGATGATAAGCGGCCTCCCATTCATGGATCGCATCGGTGAGACGGATAAATTCGTCTTTGTCCGACTGTGATAAAAGTTCCATATCGCCAAGCTTAGTCCCTTTCGTGATAATCACCTCCATCGCTTCTTTATGTTCTCTATACTGAGCATCGTTTTTGATAATCATACGCCCTCCTTATTAAATAGTTTTTACATCAATTTTATCATATTCCGGATGAGTTCCGATAAAGCGGATAACCATGCGGCCTGCGAAAAACGTAACAACAGCTACAATCCGATAATTATTACCTTTGATGTTAAATACATATCGGCTGTTACCTACATAATCGGCAGAAAGAAAATCATTTTTCAAGTCAGAGTGACTTTTCCAATCAGCAGCCTCACATATTTGTATCCATTTCTGGATTGCCTTGTCTGCATCAGCATGCTTGCGGATGAACTTTTCTAGCTTTTCTGAATCAATGATTTTCATATTTCTGTTGTTTGTTTCTCTTTGATGCAAAGATATAATATAATTCCCAAATGTGGAAGTTTTTGTGTGGATATTTTATTCCAAATATAATGTTCTTGTAGCTTCGATCCTTGATACCAGTCTTCCTGAAGTTCCACCTCTCCATTGCCCTTTGTCGAATTCTTCTTTAAGGAAAGAAGAAAAACAGTCCAATATGGCCAGGAAATACTCTTTCGGATAATGGTTCGGATTATGAGTATTATTGAAAAGTTCGTTGACCGGATTCTTTTGTGATTGTTCATCCTGCATCTTTTTCTCAAGCTTGCTCATATATGAGATAAGCTGGTCACTGATATATGTAAACTGACGTTTCAATTCTACAACTGAGTTTGTTTCATTTTTTCGCAATGTTTCCTCCATAGCATTGAACGCATTGATATAGTACTCCTTGAACTTGGCTGCTACTTTACCAGTGAAACCCATAACGAGGAAGGTGAAGCCGTCGCGGGTGATGTAGTACATGGGTAATTTGCTGTAACGTTCCCATTTTTACGAGAATACTCAGAGGGCGCAAAATTGCGCTCTCTGAAAATATCACTGCAATCTAGTAAGTTAATTGCCCGAAGAACATCTTTATGATGTTTACCAAAATACTCTGCAACCATGAGTGAAGTTGTCACCGGTTGCCCTTCTCGAACTTGTACCAATTCTGAAAATTGTAGATTTTGCTGTTGGGTAGGAGTGGAGGCTTTCATTGTTGGCCTCCTTTCTGTTCTCTAAGTTTTTCATTCAATTTCTGATTTTCATTGAAGAGTTGGTTCATGAGATGCCTTTGATAGGATAGCATACCTTCGGTTCTACCTATCTCTCGGCCGGTATTGAATGCGGCTTGCAGTTCTGGAGTGGAGTACTTACCCATTTCGGAGGGTTGAGCCGTTCTTTTGCCGTTACTATTATTTGCGGCATTGGAATCGTTGGAATTGATAAGCATAATCAAATTCAATAAAAAAGGTATTCGTGCCTTTCCTGCTGCTTATCACATTCCAACGGATGCTGTGGTTCCATTACAGTTCCACACAGGGGTACACGAATACCTAGTATCGTTATACAATAATGTACGGGCATAAAAAATGCTCGGCATTGTCATGCGAGCGAATCTTTCCCGCATCCGTTAGTTAAATATGATAAGCGATGCAAATTTGGGTACTTATTTTTGATTATGCAAATTTTTATTCATTATTTTGCAAATGCAGCCGTGGATGGATTCGACTTTCTTGCCGGAGGTTGCTATCATCAAGATAAAAAGAAAGAGAGGTTAGAAATCTCCGAGAGGGAGATTTACTCTCCGTCATCAAGATAGGCTAGTTATAAACTAATCCTATTAAAAGTAATGGAATTAATTATTTTATTTTTAGTAACAGTCGCTGCAGAAGTGACTGCCCATTGCATCAACAAGATGATAGATAATTATTTTGGAGATAGATAAAAACTGAAAAGTTTTTTAGAGGGTGTGTCAAAACCCTCTTTTTAACAAAATTACCCTTGCTACAGATATCTGTGACAGGGGTGATTTTCATATTTTTGGTGTTTTGACACATCCCCTTTTTAGAACTAGATTAATTTTTATCTTGTTTGTTTGCTATCTTACCAATATTAACGGATATGCCAACTATAACTTTTAATACAGCCCATGCTGTCAAAGAAGACAATCCAATTGTGATGGCTTGAATAATAATGGGCCAGTTGTAGTCACCTCCATGACTATTCCCAAATGAGGATTCATAAGTGCATTTGAATAATAGCAATAACAAAGCAACTCCGATACCAATAACAAGAACAACATCTGCTATGGTGTCTAGTGTTTTTTCTTCTTTTGTAAAATCTACTTTCCTTTTTCCTTCTTCAGCTTGATTTTCCATATTATTTGATTTTTGGATTATGACGTAAAAATATGAATAAAATCTCTGTTTGTATATTTTATCATAAATAAGTTTTATGGGTATAGTAAACAGGGAGGGAGCCCTTTATATGGCTACGGGTGTCGATACTACCGGGTTGTACTCCGATAGCCGGGAGGTTATAGGGATAATTAAGGCGATGGCCGGACAGATAACATCGTTCGATGTCTTTTCTGGCATAGGGATCAGTGCGGCAACGGCGTTCGCTAGTGCCGCTAAGAGCTCTTATGACTTCGAAAAAGAGTTCCGGAAGAACATGCTGGAAGTGGCGACCATTTCCACGCAGGTGACGGATGATATGACCGGTTTTATGAATCAGATCATGTCTATAACCCAAGAGATCCCGATCAAGGCTCCGGATGTAGCTAAGGCCTTGTATGGTATTGTTTCTGCTGGCCACGATGGAGCGGATGGAATGAAGGTTCTTGAAGTATCAGCCAAGTCTGCTATTGGGGGTATGACAGATACGGCGACTGCGGCCGATGCTATTACTACGCTTTTGAATGCCTACAAAATGGGCGCTGATGAAGCCGAAAAAGTTTCAGACCAACTTTTCACTACTGCTAAACTTGGTAAGACTACATTCGGAGAACTTGGACAATCTATTGCTCAGGTTGCACCAATCGCGGCAGCCTATGGGGTTGAAATGGACCAGGTGCTGGCGGCAGTTGCTACCTTGACCAAATCCGGAACTCCGACAGCACAGGCTATGACACAGATACGGGCTTCGATAATAGGAGCTTCTAAAGTATTAGGAGATGGTGCTTTTAATACTCGTACATTCCAAGAAGGACTAGCGGAGATTGCGGCTAGAGCTGGCGGTTCAGAGTCTAAACTGCGTGAACTTATTCCGGAGGTTGAAGCGGTAAACGGGGTTCTTGGTTTAACTGGGATCAAGGCTCAGGACGCAGCGGAACATCTTAAGGCTATGAATGAATCGGCAGGATCAACAGAAGCTGCATTTAAGCTTATGATGAATGATGTTGATAAGCAAATGACGCTTTTATCGAATAATATTCAGACTACATTGCGCCCGATGGGGGAAACTATTTTGAAAAATGTATCGGAAGCAGCTAAGACCATTAACCACGGATTTGAGACTGGTGACGTTCAAAATAGTATGGAAAATCTTAAGAAATTGCTTATAGGAGTAGCCGGTGCATACGTGACATATAAGTCTTCTGTCATTGGAGCTTCTGCAGCCGAGGCATTCCATTCGGCAAAGGTTTCTATATCTAATAATTTGAAGACGATTCAAAACACTATAACGGGAGAATCTATCATTGCCAAAGAAAAGGAACGGTTATATCAGGAGGCCTATAATGCTTCTTTGGAAAAGACTATCACTGAAGAACAGCGGGCAAAATTATCTAAAATGAATTTGAAGGCCGGTTCTGAAGAGTATATAAAGGCTTTGGCTGATCAAGCAATGCAGGAGAAGAAAAACGCTGATAACCTTGTTGAATCTCTTACAAAACAGGTAGAAGCGAATAAAGTAAAACTAGCCTCTGCTAAAGAGAAGTTGGATATATCCAAAAAATCAGTCGAAGCCGCGAAGGCTGAGTTTGATGCAGCGTTTGAAGCTAACGATTTGGCTGCATTGGAAGTTGCTCAAACCAAATTAAATGCAGCTGCTAAGCGTGAGGAAGCTGCAGCAACAAATGTGAGTGTGTCTGCAAAGAAATTGAAATCGGCAGAATCAAAATTGCTCACAGCTTCAATTAATGCAGAGAATGCTGCAACACGAATAAATACGGCTACAACCGTGGCTAATACAGCCGCAACCAACGTTGCTACAGGTGCTAAAAATAGATTAAAAGTTGCTACCGTTGCGTTGTGGAGAGCAATGAAAGCTAACCCATTAGGAGCTATTTTGACTATGATCAGTTTAGCCACAACAGCTTATATGTTGTTTGCTGATAAAATTAATGCAGCTGAGACAGCTCAAAGCCGATTGAATAAATTACAAAAGGCTACAGCTGATAATATGGCTAATGAGCAAGCCGAATTGAGATTACTCCTTTCTGTTGCAAAAAATGAATTGATTAGTAAAGAAGATCGTGAGAAAGCGATCAAAAAGCTGAATGATATATCTCCTGAATATCTAGGTAATTTATCGTTAGAAAATTTGAAGACTCAAGAGGCTATGAATTCGATAGATGCATATACAAAATCTATTGAGAAAAATGCAAAGATGAAGGCTGCTCAAGATATGGTCGTTGATAAGCAAAAGAGAATTAATGAACTCAATATGGAGATAGCCGCAGAGCAACGTTGGTATGATAAATCTAAGTCCGGAACCGATACAAAGCGAATTCATGGAGATAAGTTGTTTAGATTGATTGATGAGAAAAAGACTTTGCAAGGGGATATTGACCAAATTCTATCGTTCGCTCAAGACCAAGCGGAGAAGAAGCCGGTATCGATACCCGTTAATGTTCAACTGGAAGCAGAGCAGGCGAATTTATCCGCTTTAATGGATAAAAAGGAAGAAATTGAAGCGAAGATAAAGGGCAATCAAGATAAGGGACTTTGGGTAAATGCTTTTGATATTACTCAACTAAATGTAGTAAATGATGAGTTGAAAAAAACAAATGATCATCTTATTTCATTAAATAAAGAGGCGTCTAAAAAGACAGAGGATGAAGGCGAAACTGTTCTCCAGCGAAAAATTGATTTAACAAATGAACTAGCTAAAGCAGAAGCAGAACTAAAGAAGCTCCGTGCTCCGGACTCTAAGGCCACGCAAAACGAGATAAATGCGGCACAGACCAACATTGAAACAATTAAGGGAAAGCTAAAGGCCTTGACGGGAATCACAGAAAAGGAAGGAGGCAAATTGAAACAAGCTCAAGTGGACCTTGCTCGCTCTATCCTCGACAATGAGTTAAAACTACAGGCCGATCGTATTACCATAATGAAAGACGGTAAGGACAAACGAGTGCTGTTAGCCGATCAGGAATATAAAGAAACCATTGCCGCTATCCAGAAAGAGAAGGAGGAGTATCAGAAAAAAGTTAAAGAATCAAGAGGCAAAGAAAATCCTGCTGTCCTTTCTACTTTTACCGATCGTGAAAACTCTGCTAAGGATAAGCGAAACAACGATGTTGCCAATATCGCAAAGGAGTATTCCGATCAGTTGAAATCAATACAGAACGATGTTGACTCTCATTTCCGGAGCCAACTGGATAATCGTTTGATTGAGATCGATAGTTACTACAAAGAGCAGATCAAAATAGCCAAGGAAGCCGGCGAAGAAGAGGAAGGGGACTTTATCCGGATGCTCGTTAGAAAGCAACAGGCGGAAAGGGAATACACCCGGAAAGAATCAGCTTTGTCTACTGTCGATTTCAAGGAGCAGGTAGACCTCGGCCATCTTGAAAACAAGTCCAATGACACTTACTTTGTCGAAGAGACCGAACGACAGAAAACAGAAATTGTACGTAAATACGCCCTGGAACGTATAACCATCCTCGACAGTATGGGGGATGAGCAGTCCAAGAAAGACGCTGAACTTTTAAGGATCGCTGTCGAAGGATATGATAAGGCCCTGTCAAAACCAAGTAAGAAATCCATCAATAACCTGATTGATGAAAAAGCCATAAAGGCATTGCAGAAGCGCTTTATGGATCTGGGTATGTCCGAGGAAGAAGCGAAAGAAAAGGCGATCGAGTATGCAGAAGGCTTTAAGGGCAAGATGCAGATGGTGGCCGATGTAGCCGATAGCCTGAAAACGGCTTTTGGAGGCATCTCCGATGAATTGGATATGGCCTTGGATGCTGTTAGCAATATCGCTCAGGGATTTGCCGAGGGAGGACTAATCGGAGGTATCTCTGCGGCAGCCGGCCAACTAGTCAGTGTTGTCAGCAATCTGTTTACTGCGAAGAAGGAAATTGATAAATCCATGGTGGAAGGGTATGAAACCTATATGGATGCTATCAATGACCTTATCGATACCCAGGTTGCCCTCCTTGATAAATTGGGAGGCATGGCGTTTGGTCAAAATATCATTGACACAACAAAGGACATAGCTAAATCCATTGCGGCCAGCCGTACATTGTTCAATGAAGCGATGAGAGCCGGCTCCGGTATGTTCTCCCACAGCGACGGTTACAAGGCCAACAAGATGCTGAAAGGGTATGTCAACGAACTTCGCGAAGTAGGCATCTATACGACCGATTTAAGCCGGATGACTAATGAACAGCTGGCCTCGTTGAAGAAATTGCCGGAGGTTTATGCCCGTCTTCCGGAAGGACTGCGTAAGTATATTGATGCTATCGCTGAAGGTATTGATAAAACGGAAGAATTTAAAGATCAGATTCAGGATACTGTTCTTGGTCTGGATTTCACAAGCATAACAGATATGATTGTAAATTCCGTTACCGATCCATCAATAGATAATGCTCTGGAAGAGCTTGAAGTCAATATCGATAAAACGATTGCCAGTATAGCCCAGAACATGCTTCGTCGTAATATGTTACTCGGCCCATTAGAGAAGATGACCAATGACCTATATAAGTCGATGGAGAAGAAGGATAAGGATGGCAATACTTATTACAAATTGACAGCTGAATCGGCTAAGAGTTTCAAGGATAATGTATTGGGATTGGGTAAACAATTTCAGGATGCATGGAAGGAGTTGGAAGAGGCTTTTAGTTCCAGCGGCATTGATCTGATGCCTAAAGATCAGGAGGCGACGGAAGATGTATCGGATAACTCCCTGAAAGGGGCTTACGCAAAAGCAAACCAGGAATCGATAGATCTTTTGGCCGGACAAACGGGTGCCCAACGTGTTGCAATAGAATCTATCCGTGAGCAGATGCAATTTATCCGTGACCTACAGGTACAAGGCTGGAAAGATGTGACAGCCATTAAGGAATTAGTTGGCAAGCTAAAAGAAGTATCCGATAAGATATATGATGCGGTAGATGAGATAAAAGGGCATACAGGTGAACTGTCTGAATACTCTGAGAGGACGGTTAATGCCGTGGAAGGAACGTTGAACGTAAAAGTGAAAATGTGATGACAATCGACAGAAAAAACATAAATGAATGGGGTTGTACATTGTTGGAAGGCTCTTTCGACGACCTGTTGAAATATCCGAAGCGTAAAGCTGTGACTACTCGGGACTGGGCTGAATCGAATGGCATTGTCCCGGACCTGTCGGAGGTGGAGTTCGAAGCCAGGACAATCAAGTTGTCTTTTTTCATGGAGGCCTATGGAGAGTTGGAGTTCTGGCGCCGGTATAACAAGCTGACGTCTGACTTGTCTGCTACCGGATACCGGGAGATGAACCTGATTGAAGGTATGACAAACCGGCTTCGACTGAACGCAGGGGTTAAATACGAGTTACCGGTATTTCTGAATGCGAATAGGAATTGCTCAGTTCTTGACCTAAATTTTATAGAGGATAATTTTACTAGAGTCTCAGCGTATCCTTCCGGTGGGATAAGCTTGCGCGGACAGTTTGCGATAAACGGCTATGACTTCGGTGAGTTCGGCATCGGGTGCGATGACGGCCTGGAAGACATACTGAAGACTCCGGCCTTGAAAGATCCTTTTACCGATGGCCGTAACATCGACCTTACAACGATCCGGACCCAACACAAGACGATCAAGTTATCGCTTTGGATGATGGCAAAAAGCGTAGGAGAGTTCCTGAACAACTATCATGCCTTTTTTACCCAACTTTCGGGTACCGGAACACAGAGCTTATATATTAATACACTAGGTGCTACAACACAGGTCTATTACTCAGACTGTCCGTCTTATACGGTTGAGATATGGCAGGAAACGGACATCATGGTCCGGTTTACAATCTCTCTCGTGATCCCGGTAGTAACCTGGGTTGACACCGGTGGCGTGACAAGGTACAGAGTATTACAGGATAAAGAACTCGGTCTATTGGCTGATGAACAAGGTAGAATTATAGTATTTAATTGATATGGCGACAGGTGAATTTGATATAATTTATGCGAATGCGTTACCGGCTGCGACGAACGTGACCGACAATGATATGATCCTTATCATTCAAGCTGGAAGACCGAAACGTGCTTTGCCTTCCACAATGAAGGGGCGACCAGGTGATCCTGGGTTAAGTGTTTACTTGGGTGTGGATGCTACATCTATTCTTTGGAAGCAGGGGCCATCCGGTACTTGGCAAAATCTTATTTCCTTAGAAAAAATCCGTGGTCCGAAGGGAGAGAAACCTTTGTTCCGGAAAGTCGAAGGTACTCTTCAACTGAAGTATGAAAATGAACCAGACTCTGCCTATAAGAGCATTTTTGATCGGGAAGAATTGAAAATGAAGTTTTCAGATCTTACTGCGGAAGAACGCGACTTGCTAAGACTGCATTATTCTGATCTGACCGGGGTGGAAAAGGCCGAACTTCAGAAACCCGCCACCGATGCCGCCAAAATCATCACCGATAAGATGGCTCAGATCGAGCAAACCGCTGATCGGAAGATTGCTGACTTGATAACCTTTGAAGGCACAGCCAAAGAACAGGAGGCAGATCGTGTAGATGCCGAAAAGAAACGAAAAGCCGAGGAAGGAATACGGAAAACCGACGAAGCAGCCCGGGTCTCTGCCGAGGAACTGCGTGAACAGGGTGAGTCGAATCGTATAGCTGAAGAGGGTAAGCGTGTGTCCGCAGAAGAAATCCGTGACAACGCAGAGCAGGCCCGCATCAGGGAAGAAGGAACTCGGAATACGCAGGAACAGGCTCGTGAGGATGCCGAAGACGCCCGTGTTTTGGCTGAGAAAAACCGCGTTACTGAAGAAGGTAAGCGCGATGCTGCCGAAGCTTTACGTAATCAGTCTGAACAGACCCGTGTTACGGAGGAAGGAAAACGTGATATTGCTGAACAGAATCGTGTAGCGTCGGAAGTTGATCGTGGGGATGCTGAAAAATTACGTATCTCTGCCGAAACAGGACGAGATGAAGCTGAAAAACTGCGTGTATCTTCTGAGGCGGACCGAAAGACGGAAGAAGGTAAACGCGATGCAGCAGAGCGAGCTCGTGAGGATGCCGAAGCTGCTCGCGTTGAAGCCGAAAGGCTCCGTGCTCAGGAAAGCCGGGAGGCTATAGATAAAGCCGAATCCTCTGCCGGATTAGCGGACTTGGCGGCTGCTGCTGCCCAGGAAGCTGCAGACAAACAGCCCATTTTCGATACTTTTGGTTATGTATACTTTTGGAACCGTACATTAAAGGATTATGTCAAGAGCGACATAAACCTAATGGGAAAACCATTTAGTATAGCAGAAACATATCCTTCGGTAGAAGCTATGAAAGCGGATGCCGATAATGAAAAAATCCCATTAGGATCTTTTGTTGCTGTTAGTATACCAATACCTGATGTTCCTGAAGGAAGTGATACAGAAGAGCCAGATACGGCTAAACTCTACATAAAGAATGAACACGATGGTGTAATCAGTTTCAATTTTATCGTAGATATGTCCGGTGCACGAGGATTTACAGGTAAAACACCGCAAATTAGTATCGGATTGGTAACTAAAGGTGAAAATCCGTTTGCCTCTTTATCTCCTGATGGAACAGATACTAATGGAAACCCTAAATATTTATTGAATGTCGTATTACCGAAGGGCGATAAAGGCGATAAGGGAGATGTTGGTCCTATTGGCCCTGAGGGAAAACAAGGCCCAATAGGTCCGAAAGGTGATACTGGCGCAGCATTTACCTATGACATGTTTACTCCAGATCAGCTAGCCTTATTGGTAGGTCCTGTCGGTCCAATTGGTCCGAAGGGCGAAAAGGGCGACAAAGGTGATAAAGGTGACAAGGGAGATCAGGGGATACAAGGTATTCAGGGTCCAATCGGTCCCAAAGGTGAAATCGGGGCGACTGGTGCTAAAGGGGCAACAGGGGCAAAGGGTGATACCGGTGCACAAGGCCCGCAGGGATTGCGTGGCGAAAATGGTGTATCCTGTGATTGGCAATGGTCCGGCACCAGTTTGCGTATCTACGGTGCATCCGGGTGGAGTAGCTATGTAAATCTACAAGGTCCTCAAGGGCCGAAAGGTGATACCGGGGCTAAAGGAGCTGCCGGAGCAACGGGTGCAGCGGGAACAAATGCAACGATCACCGGTGCATCTGCGACTGTTGATGCCAATGTCGGTACGCCATCTGTTACAGTCAGCCTGGGAGGGACGGCTTCAGCCAGGACATTTGCATTTGCATTCAAAAATTTGAAAGGCGCTACTGGAGCAACGGGCCCTGCCGGAGCAAAAGGAGCCACTGGTGCGACAGGACCAGCTGGTAAGAATCTGGAATTTACCTGGAACGGATATACGTTAGGCGTTCGTCAAGAAGGACAGACTACGTATACTTATTCCCAGAGTCTTCGTGGTGCGACTGGTGCAACTGGACCGCAGGGTCCGAAAGGCGACAAAGGAGATACTGGGGCAACAGGAGCAACCGGACCGCAAGGCCCTAAAGGGGATTCTGGTGTATTCAGTGGAGGGAATGTTACAAGCGCAATTGTAATTACATCAGGTGTTATAGCTGAAGCAATACAATTTAAGCGAACATCCGGAGGAGCCGCAATTGTTCAAGGCCAGAGTTCGTTTGAATTAACAACATATTCATCTTCCTCAAATATAAAATTTAATGTTGGAGGTGATAATAAAATAAATTTAGGTAGTAATCAAAATTATACAAAGATTGCTTGGACTGTTGGGTCTGATATCCGTTCAAAAAATGTACTAGGACCAGTAACTGATATAACAAGAGTATTAAGGTTGGACATTATTAGATATACAAGAAAAGACGATTCAACCAATAAGGAATGTATAGGAGTATCGGCACAAGACCTATTAAAAATTTTTCCGGAATTTGTTGCTTATGATAGTACAGAAGATTTCTACAGTGTAGATTATGCCGGTTTAGGAGCCTGTGTTGCGGTCCTAGGATACAAGTCTCTCCATAAAGAAATTGAAAAATTAAAGCAAGTAATAACAGAACACGGCTGGGAACTCCCTGCCGCATAAAAATATCAGCGTAAAATGAAGAAAGAGGAAATTGTGAATTTGAATCGTACACTATTGTATGTGTCGTTCGGAAATATGAGTAAGGCTGGAAAATCGGCCATGATGCGTAACCTTGTCCGGCTGGGAAAACACTCGAAGGAAATCGAGGAAGCTATGAAGATCGCTTTCGATAAGTTCAAACCGGCCGGCTTGGATGATCTTATGAAGAAGAAAGATCGGTCCGAAGAGGAACAGAAAGAACTTGATGGCCTGACAAAGAAGTTTGATTCGGACATTAAAGATTACACGTCTGAGCTCCTGGCCGAAGATGTTGAGATCGAGATGCACTATATCTCTGATGTAGACTTCGATGACCTGGTAGATGCTACTTCTAAGTCGACGAAAGAATTGACTGCCGGTAATTTTATGTATCTACGCGAATATCTGGTAAAGGAATGATTCCGGGCTTTATCATATTCGAAATTGTATTCTGGGTACTGTACTATATCGTTACCCGGAATATCAAATCTGATGTTGATTTGTGGAATGATGAACAGGAATAACGTAAAACCGCCCCGAATCTCGCGACCCAGAGCGGTTCAAAATATTAAACTCCTTCAAAGAAGGAGGTGTATGCAGCAAAAGTAATGTTTAATTTAAAAAAATGTAGTATGAAAAAGATTTTATTTTTAATTGTAGCTTTGATTTCTTTGATTTCAGGAAACATTTACGCTCAGGAAGTAGTCACGGACCCTGTTGTTAGTATTGTAATTGACCTCGGAACGTTTACCGGCATCGTAGCGGTAGTGTCAACCTTAGTTACACAGATCACAAAGGTTGTTCCGGCTATCTCGGACAGTAAGCTGATTAAGATCCTGATCTCAGTCGTTACCGGTATTGCGGTTTGTATGGCCTGTTGGCTATTGAAAGCAACTCCGTTACTCAATGATCTCGTGTGGTGGCAATCGCTTTTATATGGTTTGGCTACCGGATTGTCCGGATGCGGTTTTTACGATATCATCAAAGCGATCGGATCGTTGTTCGGTAAGCAGGACGAGGTGATACATTATAATAAGTAGTAAAAAAACTCCGCCTTCGAACTTCACAGCAGGAAGGCGGATACCTTAAATCTAATATTTGTATTACAATTAATAATACAAACTCACACAAAAGTAAGATTATATTTTAAAGTATGAAAATTAAGCGGGGAAGTACGGTATTATGTGATGCTTATCTGAAAAATAATAGCTTCACGGTTGATGAGATCATGGGTGAGCAAACGCTTACCCTAAACTTCTTGTCCCGTGATGTTATTGATTTTGAGGTCGGTGATTACGTGGAATGTGAGGGTGAAAGGTACAAGATCCGGTATAAGGAGAAGGTTACTAAGCGGGAGAAGTCGCTTGGCTGGGAGTATAATATACCGTTTTACTCAAGTAAATATGACCTGGAAGATGTCGTGTTCTTTCTAAATGGAAAGCCTGAGTACAAAAAGAATTTTGACTCTTATACCGGTACGGCAAGACAAATCCTTGAACTGATCGTTAAAAACATGAACCGCGAAGATTCGGGCTGGAAAGTTGGATCGTGTATAGAGTCTCGTCCCATAACCATATCATTTAAGGACAAGAGCGTTGGGAATGTCTTAGATGATACAGTTAAACAGATTGATACCGAGTATTGGATATCCCAGAAAACGGTTAGCATAGGGAAAAGAAAATACGACAGTAACGGCCTTGTGCTGGGGCAGGGCGAAGGTCTTGGATTTACCGAACTGGAAGTATCGTCTGTCGATGAAGAACGACCGACCACGGTTATTTACCCTTACGGCTCAGATAAAAACTTGGGGCCGGATTACGGTGCAGACTATTTGATGTTACCAGGCGGCCTGAAAGAGATGTCGAAGAATACCGACAAGTATGGACGACTAGGGCAGAAAAAGATACAGTTTGATCATATCTTTCCGAAAGGCGAATTTTTAGTGACTACGAAGATCGATGATTTGACATTACAAGCATCCGGTATTGACTTTAATTTGAAAGACTGTTTATTGGATGAAGTGGAGGCAATCGTCACATTCCAGGACGGTGGTCTAGCCGGATATGATCTGGCTATCGTCAAAGAGAGTGTGGATGACAAGATAAAGCAATTTAAGCTCAAAGAAAACAAAGAGGAAAATGCTTTGACGGTCCCTGGCGATATCAACTTCGCTGTCGGTGACAAGTTTATCCTTACCGGCATAAAGATGCCACAGGTCTATATTGATAATGCCTCTAGCCAACTAGCGGAAGAAGCTCAGACCTGGCTCGACGAACATTGCGAAAAGCGTATCCAGCTGAGAGGGAAATGCGATGAAGTGCTGTTTCGACAAATGAATCTATTCATTGCCTGTGGGCAGATGGTTGGGGTTTATTCCGATCAGCTAAAGATTGATCGAGAGATTCGGGTCACGAAAGTTAAGCGTTATATCGAAAATGACGACAAGCCGGCGTATCGATACGAGTTGACTTTATCTGACTTCCTGCAGGGTAATGGCTTCAAGGACTTGGTAAATGATGTCGATAAATTCCCGGATGAGATCGAGGATAAAGTTAAGCCGGTCCGCGAGTGGACTAAGCGGTCATGGCGTGATGTGATGGAGACGTTAGGTATGATGTTCGATCCGGAGGGGGATTATTTTACGGAGCTCATCAAGCCATTAGCCGTGCATACTGCTCAACTGATTGTAGGAACCAATTCTCAGCAGATGGATTTGATTGGAGTGAAGTTTATTCCTAATGCCGATAACGATCCTAACTACTTCAAAAATACAGCTGGAGAATTGGTTCATTTCACAGTAAGCGAAACAGTCAGGGAATGGTCTATCCCGGCGGCATCTTTCCGACTTAGTAATTCATTGGCCTATTATGTTTATGCCAAGTGTCCGAAGGAGGGTAGTGCTGGATCTATATTTGTCTCTGAACGGCAGATTAAGCTAGAGGCAGAAGCCGGTTATTACCATTTTTGGATTGGCGTACTGAATACTCCGGAGGATAGTATTCGCTCCTGGAACCCTAACTATGGTTTTACAGAGATAGCCGGGCAGACGATCACGACCGGTGTTATTAAGGACAAGTTGGCTCGATTGGTAGTTGATTTGGTGAATGCCCATATTATCGCAAAAAATGGGGCCACGATTTCGGGAAAGATTTTGTTTGGTGAAGGAACGTCTGGTTTAGAAAATATAAAGGAATGGCCGGCCGCAAAAAAGATAATTGACGATGCCGTTAGAGAAATAGACGAAACGAGTAAAGCCTTGACCGATTTTGAAGGAACCGTGAATGGAGCCTTTAAAGACGGAGTTATAGAACAGGCTGAAGCTAAAGCGATAGAGAAATATATCAATACTCTCAATACGGAGAAAGCTGACGCGGACGCTGTTTATACGAAGTTGTACTCCAATATATATCTTTTAGGTTCTCCGAAGACTGACCTGTTAAACTCGAAGATTACCTACAATGGTGCCCATACCAATCTTATTAAAGCGGTAAATGACGCTATTGCCGACGGTCGTACAACCGTGGCTGAGAAAAACAATGTCGATAGTAAGTTTACTGCCTACAAAAATGCTATTGCCGATTATAAATCAAAGGTGGAGGCTGCCAATAAGGCTATCCAGGATACGCTTAAAAGCTATTCGGACGAAGCTCTGGCAAAAGGAAAAGAGGCCTTTACGGCCGCCAGCAATGCCCAGGCTTCAGCAAACCAAGCTCAACAATCTGTATCAGGCCTGGGAAATTACATAGATGGCGCTTTTTCTGATGGCATAATACAGGAGTCAGAGGCCAAGGCTATCGAAAAGTACATCAATACAGTAAAAACCGATAAGGCAGCTGTAGAAGCTACTTACAATAAGTTATATGTCAATAGCTACTTGACCGGTACCGCAAAATCGGGATTACTCAATGCAAAGGTGACTCTGTTTGGAGCGATTGACAATCTACTGTCGGCAATCAATAGTGCTATTTCTGATGGTAAAACGACAGTTGCTGAGAAGAATAACGTCGACAGCAAGTTTTCATTATTCAATTCAGCTATGTCCTCATTTAACACAGCCGTGGAAACGGCCAATAAAGCTATCCAGGATACGCTTAAAAGCTATTCGGATAATGCGGCTTCAAATGTCCCTGATTCTTTTAAAGATTCTTTGGCTCAACGTTTGGGGTATACTAATTATGCCGCATTGGAAGCAGCTGCTGATGCCGGTAATACAGTTGTCAAAAACGGCAAAATTAATACTGTACTGCTCGAAGCAGCAGCAATTGTAGCGAAAGGAATTACGGCAGAAATGATAGAAGCCCTTGATATTGAAACAAGTAGGCTAAAAGTACTAAATGGAGCTAAAATCGGTAAATTTACAATAGAAGATGGATGGTTAACAGGCTATACGAGTGGTTTAGCGGATGCTTTATATAATGTGATAAAATTACGCCATACCAAAAGCTCTGATGGGTCATTTTCACAAATAACTTTAGGGTCGAATGTCAATAATAGTTTGTTTTCAAACCAACGTGTAACAGCTAGAATATACAATGGTATATCAAACAAAAATACGAGTATTTATGCTGGTTGGGGGGATTTTTACCGAAACACAGCCTTACAGCTGGAAGCAAATTACGCAGATGTCAATCTAGCCTTAGAAACTATAGGCGGTCGTATGCACAGAGGAAAGTTGTGGGAAATAGAAGAGGTGTCTCCTATAACAGGGGGAGGGACATATAGTCCACAGTTGAATGGTAGTATATATCTGTTTCGAGATTTAAAGGCCGATCTAACCTTTGAATTACCTCAATTTTCAACGATACAAGATATGTTTGGTAATTTTCAAAGTGGAGTGTCTGCTTCACAATACGGAATTTACACAATCAGAATTTTTATTGATAGATACTGTTCGTACAGGGTACTCGTTGCAGGAACATCGACGACCCCGTTATTGAATCATAATGGAGACATACAAAACGATGCCTCTGGTGTATCCTATGGTGCACGATGGATGAGTAGAGGAGATTTTATGGTTTTAGTTTTTTACAACAAAGCTTGGTATATACAAAGCCTTTCAAATTAGTATGATATGAAAATATATGTAAGGAATAGTGATGGATTCGTATTGAATAGTTACCAATTCAATAGCTCTTTTCCCGGTGGAATTAATAATGAGACGATGTATGCCGGAGAAGATTGTACGATATATGACATCTCAGATATCCCCAATGATCCGGATCAGAAGTATTATTTTAAGAACTACTATTATAAAGATGGAGTTCTTGAGCTTAAATATACTCTTGAAACTTATGAGGTTGAGAAAGAGATCGATCGGCTGAAAAAAGAACTCTCTGACTCCGACTACATTGTGATTAAATCCTACGAGGCAACAATGATCGGACAACCGGTAGAGTACAACATGGGCGAAATACATGTTTCCCGACAAGAGTTACGGGATAAGATAAATGAGTTAGAAGAATTATTAAATCAAGAAGGAGGTGTGAAGTGAACATAGAATTAACGGACATAATAACAATCGTCGGAACGATGGGTGGATTCGAAGCAGTGAAATGGATTATCGGTTTCTATACGAACCGAAAGACAAATGCACGTATCGAGGATGCCCATGCAGATGTGGAGGAATTCAAGGCTTTACGTGAGTATAACGAGTTCCTGCAAAAACAGCTGTCAGAAAAAGAAGAACGCTTTGTAGAACAAACCGGAAGGCTTCGACAGGTACAGGATGAGCTTTTTACTTTGAAAGAGAGCTATTCGGATGTCAAGCTGGAACTTGCTTTGAAACGATGTGAACGTAAGAAGTGTGGCGATCGTGAACCGCAGAACGGTTATTAATGAAGGAGGATAAAAATGAAGAAAGAATTACCCAGAGGATTAAGAAACAATAACCCCGGAAACATCCGTATCAATAATGATCTGTTTCAGGGGGAGATTAGGCCGAGCAAAGACAAGTCTTTTAAGCAGTTCGAATCAATGGCGCACGGCTATCGGGCTATATTCAAGATATTGCGAAGCTACTATAATAACTATCACCTTGACACCATTCGCAAGATGATTACCCGTTGGGCACCACAGAAAGAGAACCATACGGAAAAGTACATCCGGTTTGTATCTGGTTACGCCGGTATCCCTGCCGATGATCCGATTAATGTAAATAATCGGGAACAGATGATTCGGATAGTGGCAGGTATGAGCCGTATGGAGAATGGGAAAGATGCTGAGATGTCGGATGTTATTGCCGGGTGGAATCTGCTATGAAATCTTGGCGTATCATTTGTGTGCTGTTGCTTTGTACTGCCTGTTTCTTTGTCGGCAGGCGTACAAGGCAACCTGTTGCTTGTGGCGTAATCCGGGCAGATACGATAACCATTCGAGACACGTTACGCGATTCGGTTCCCTATCCGATATACGAAACCCTTATAAGGGAAGTTCCGGAGCCTTTCCCGGTTTACATAACCCGGCAAGGCGATACGGTCCACGATACGATATATATTCCTGTTCCTATTTCCCAAAAAGAATATGCTACGGACAACTATCGTGCATGGGTTAGCGGTTATAACGCTGCCTTGGATAGCATAGATGTGTTCCCAAAGACTGCTTACATAACGAAAAAGGTTCCGGTTCGTAAGTGGGGGTTGGGACTCATTGGTGGATATGGTATCGGTCAATCTGGCTTATCTCCTTATATAGGCATTGGGGGATATTATAGGATTTGGTAACATTAATGGTTCATTGTTATTTGGATGGCTGTTTTTTGATGATAATCCAAATAAAATTCATTACCTTGCAAAACTTAATTCATAAAATAGAAAACAAAAATGAACGATACTCAATTTGAACTGGCTCTTATAGAGAGAAAAGTAGATAATAGCCCGGTGCAACAAAGATTATTGGATGGTTATGTGAATGCTACTGCACTTTGTAAGGCGGCGGGCAAAAATTTTGCTGATTACAAAAGATTAAAAGGTACAGATGATTTTTTGAAAGAGCTTAGTTCCGATGTGGGAATTCCCATAACGGAACTAATACAGACAATTACAGGTGGAATACCTCAAGCACAAGGTACTTGGGTACATCCACAAGTAGCAATAAATTTAGCTCAATGGGCTTCTCCCAAATTTGCGGTATTGGTTTCCAAATGGGTATTTGAATGGATGAATGGAAATATTCCGAAAGCTAAAAGCTTACCATATCATTTGCAACGGTATATGATGAATAGGACTCAGATTCCACCTACACATTTTTCCATATTCAATGAGATTGTATATAATCTGATAGCTCCATTGGAGGATCGAGGCTACCAGCTTCCAGATAGTATGGTTCCTGATATATCGGAAGGTCGTATGTTTGCAAGCTGGGTAAGAAATGTTAAGAAATTGGAGCCTAACGATTTTCCAACCTATACCCATACATATCCCGATGGAAGGAGTATCCCGAATGTGAAATTGTATCCTAATTTCTTGCTTGGAGACTTTCGGGATCATTTTCATAATGAGTGGTTGATAAAGAACTCATATAAATATTTTAAAGAACGGGATAGTAATGCTCTTCCTTATTTGCAGGAAATGGTTGCGGCTTTACCTGAATCCCAAAAGACACAAGCTTTGTTACAATGGAAAAAATCTAAGAAATAGAAATTTTTCGATTAATTTGGTTTGTCGCCGAATGTTGAGGTTGATAGATTTTATATAATATGGTTTATTATAAATTTACATTTTTATTCGTAAATGAGTCAAGTTCCTTTTAGAAGAATAGTTGTTTTGATAAAAGGTTTTTCAAAAACAGCATATGAATATCAATTAGACTGTTCCTATTTGTCAAAATATATCGAATATTTTAAAAGTATTGCGGGCGGTGCTTTTGAAGACAATGAGATATTGGAAATAAAGAAATGTTCTGTTGATATGCTAAAAAAAATGATGGTTGAAATAAGAGTAGATTTTGCTGTAATTGTGTATGTTGGTCATGGTGCAACGCAAGATAACTATCAATTATTTCAATTATCAGAAAATGAGATTATAAAACCGGGGCAATTTGTTTCTATTTCAGAAAAGGTATTGGTAATATTAGAAAGTTGTCGATGTAAGATCAATGGTATAAATGCTATTGATCTTACTGATAAAATTCCTAACTTTAGAGATGGTGGAATTGTAAGACGTAAAATTTCAAGAGAAGAGTCAAGGCATAGATATATAGGACAAATAAAAAAATGTCATATAGGTTTAGTTGTTTGTTTTGCATGTTCAGAAGACGAAGAGGCTTTAGATTATATATTTACGACCGAATTGTTAGAACACGCAATGAATTGGTATTCAAATAGAGAAAATTATAATCCAGTATTGTCTATTGTTGATGTGATGAAGTATATATCTATTTCGTTAAGTATATTTAAGCCTGATATTAAACAGCATCCAGTATTTGTTGGAGTAGAACAATTCCCTTTTGTAATCAGTCGATATTAGTGGAAATATAGGCAATATAAAAATTACCAATTCTACTGTAGGGTTGATTTGTGATTTTGTTTTTCAGTCTTTAAAGTGCTATGCCGGACTTAATCTGGCATAGCACAAATTTAACATCATCGTCAAAACAACAGCTTCCCCTCCTTCTTCTCCACCACCGCCTTGAAAACACTTTTGTAGGTCTCATACAACTCCTTCCGGTTTTCCGGTCCCGGCCAATCCGCGAAAGATTCTCCGGCGAAGAACTTCCAAGCGAAGATCCGTTTGGCTTTTTCGGACAATCCCAACTGGTCGATCAGGTTCCGGATATCTTGCATACGTTCCCGGATATACTCGGAACGGTCCGGGCTGTCGTCGGGTTCGTCGATGATGTTCAGCCGTCGCCAATCCACATTCTCATCTACCGGGATAGGCTTGTATTTATGCCGGTAGGGAGACGTGTCCGAGGTAACGTTCAGCTTTATCATTTGCAGGATATAGAAGTCCAGTTCGGTATATTTGCCTTGCTTGGCTCCCATAAGCCGGGAGAGGTGCTCCGGTGGCTTTTGGAGCAACATGCACATTACCTCGTTCAATACGTCAATAGCTTCGTCTGTCATTCCGGCAAGCGAACAATGATACTTAGCGTAATCCAGCCACCTGTCGTAACGTTTCTCAATATATTTATTCAATGCCTCACTTGCCATGTTGTCGTTATTTAATATATTTGTTTTTGCTTATGAGAGGGTGGCGCTGTGAGGCGCTGCCTTTCTTTATCTAAGATGTTGGAAATAGTTGTTCCATTCTTTTTTAGCCAATCGAGGGGTGAATGAGAATAGATATCCTAGTGATTTTAGGATAATTCCTGCGATAAGAAACAATCCACCTATACATATTGAAATAAGAAAGGGAACAGTGAGTAATATTGCTATGATTTTTATATTTGCTTTCATGTTTATTCTTCCTCTTCATTAGTTTCAAAAAGATTCGCCATCATATCGACAATGTTCGTCTGGATATTATCTTCAGCCCCCAATACGGCATTACTGATATGTTTCTTTTCTTCAATGATCCGGTAGAGCTTCTGATCGATCGTCCGGCGGCCGAGTAGGTAATAGCAGTTCACCGAGTCTTTCTGTCCGATACGATGTGCCCGGCTTTCAGCCTGGTCGCATTCGGCATACGTCCAGGGAAGTTCGATGAATGCGACGTCACTGGCAGCCGTGAGTGTAATACCGGCACTAGCCGCTTTGATGGAACAGATGATAACGTCCGTCTTCGGGTTCTTCTGGAAGGCATCAACAGAAGCCTGCTTCTCTTGCATGTTCTGTCTTCCGGTTACGCAGACAGCAGAAGGAAAAGCTACCATCAAGCGGTCTACAATTTCATGCAGGTTACAAAACAGAATGATCTTTTTGCCATTCTCCTGAAAGTCCTTCACGAAGTCGATCACCTCTTTCAGTTTGCCACGTGCCGTAATATCTTTCAGAATACCAATACGGACCATCACTTCCCCTTTCAGTGACTTTTGGATTTTTTCATCATCCGCTTCCTTGTAGCGTTTCAGGTAGTCAATCAAGTCGCGTTCGGCATCCATGTATTCTTTTCGGTTCGTGATTTCACAGGAAACGATCTGACGGACTTTATCCGGTAGCTGGGTGAGTACTTTCGATTTTTCCCTGCGGAAGAAACAGTGTTTCCAAAGCTTGTAGTTTAGCTCTTTCAGATTGCTCGCCTGGTTGGGACCGGAACAGTACCGAAGCATGAAGCCTTTCCATCCGCCCATATCGATCATGCGGTCCATGATACCCAATTGCGCAACCAGATCCTTTGGCTTGTTGACAACAGGTGTTCCGGTCAGCAAGATGATATATTCTTTTCCGGATGCAATGCCTTTGCAAAACTTGGTCTGTTGGGTGGCCGTTGATTTGACTTTATGCGATTCGTCGATTATCACGGACTTGAACAGTTTGATCGTATTGTGAAATTCGACATCTTTCAACGTCCATTTTTCCGTTTTCGTGATTCGCCGAACAAAGTATTTTCGTAGGCTTTCGTAGTTTACGATAAAAACTTGGTTCATGCTGGTCTGCCAGTAGAAAGGCCAGCTATCGCGGACGGAATCGGTCAATACCATTGCTTTTTTGTCTGTAAACTTATGCCATTCCCTTTGCCAATTGATTTTGACAACATTCGGACAGATAACCAAACAGGGGAAGGCATCAGCTTTGTTGATGGTAGCGATACTCTCCAGCGTATTGTGCGTTACGATATAATTGTTTGTCAGGTACAAATGATCCGGAGCGGTCACGCTTATACATACGGAATCTTCCTCCCTGACATATTCGATGGATGAGATATACCGTGAACAATAGTTTGTTTTTTTTATATCCCACTCGGCAGCTTTCCGTTCGAGATAGAACGGACAAACCTTGATTCTTACGTTTACTTGAAACTCCACGCTTTTGCCTTCATTTCGCCTGTCGTACCTGCGTATGATCGCCTGTCCTCCAAGTGAGCGTACCAAAAGGGCAATGTCACGTGCCATGCCGTAGGAAAGGGTGCTGTAGGTGATTCTGTTTTTCTTCCCTGACCCATCCGTATCCATCAAACCGTGCAAGAGGTCGATGCGTTGCTCCACCGATCCGTGCATATATTCGTATGGTATGAATTTCTTGACACTTGGTTTGTCGGCTTTGAGTCGTTTAATCTCTTGGTAAAACCTATTTTCGTGGACTGTCGGATTTTTTGTGATGTTGTATCGCGGGCATGTGGCGTAATCGTCCCGTACCAACAGCATGTCGTTGGGTAAAAGTTTTCTTACCCTGTCGGCAATAGCCGCATCCATATCAGGCGTAGAGAAAGACAGTTTTCCGTTGCCACCGCAAAGATGGCCGTCTCCCAAGAGTACCCCCCATGATGTAAGGATGGATGATGTATAATCTCTCCTTATACTTCACAGGTTCACACATTGGGATTTCCCATTTCCGTCTTGTATGGTTATGACCAAGACCTTTCAGGTTGTAGGTTACGCCGGAGTCCATGATCTCCTGTGTCGTCTTGGTGATCCATCCTTTTCCCTTTCTTCTACGGTTGACATCCCGGACACACCATAGATGTTCCGGCCCGCATTCACAGGATACGCCGTCTGAGAACGTGACTTTGAACACGCGGCGTTCTTTTTGCGGGTACACACCGCTTACGGCATATACATTTCCGTCCCTACCAAATATCTCGTCCCCAATTTGTAACTCTCCAATCCTCCTAAAGCTGTTTGGAGTAGCCACGTAACTACTGACTGGTTGTTGTTTACCAAGTCCCATATCGTCCCCATTGATAAACCGTTTCAGTTGCAACCCTCGTGCGATTCCTTGTAACTGGTAGGGATAAGGCTGTATTTTCAGTCCATGATCTCCGTCCAGTTCCGGCATTTCCGGTATTTGAAAAGCAACATCTTCCTCTGCTTGAACAGTAGAAGCAGTACCCCATTGTACCGGTTCAAAATGGCGGACGTAATAAGTAAATTGGTCCAATTCCGCTTTGCATCTGTTGGTTGCCGGAATCATCCATGCGCCTGTTTGTTTGTCCCACCAGCGGATGGAAACAGAGCTTTTCAGCTTGTCTACAACCTGCTGGCGGTATCTATCAAACGTCACCGCATAACATTGTCCTTTTTCTGTATTTTGCAGTGTAATTGTCATAGTGGTAGGTGTTATGCAAATTCGTCAAATGCTTTTATTTCTTCGGCGACATCTTCCATTTCTGCTTTTTTCTTGCGGCCGCGTTTCTTCGGCTTCGGTTCAGCTTCTCCGGTAATGTCAGATTCTTCGGGAACATCGAAATCGAACGATTCTTGTTTGATTCCATATTTTCCGCCGAACAGATAAGCATCCACTTCGTAGTCAAGTCGGTTGATCGTCTGTCTTAAAGCGTCCCCATACGGATATCCTTCGCCGGATTCGTCTTCGAATTTTGTAAACGGGACGGAAAGGTTAAGAACTTGTCCGCTCTTCAACAGTTTTTGTGCCTGGATGGAAACACCGGCTGATTCGTCTGATCCACCTTTGCTGTACCCCGTGATAACGATGTTCTTCAGCTTCTCGTTCAGGTCATCATCCGAAGGGTTTTCGATATTCACGACCCCAGCTTCCTTCATTTCGCAAATTTTGACGGCATGGGGCTTTAACAGGCTCATGGCATACAATAGGTCCGGATGGACGAATTGTTGGGATGATTTGGTTACTTCGTTCTTGTAATTTGCTTCTACAAATCGTTCTGTGTAGTCAGCTGTTATCTGGTTGTTTTTAAGCTTGACTTTTTGAATCTCATACACAGGTTGTTCTTTTACTAATTCTTCCATGTTCATTTAAAATTTAGGATTGTTATAACTCTGAGGCGCTAAGGCCATTTCTGCTTTTGCTTTACTGATAAGGGTACGACACCAATCTAATTGATGTGTCGCGGTACGGTTCAAACGCTCACACCAATCGACGAGATATTGCTCTTCTTTGCATAAGCTATCAATGATCGCATTTACGGCTTTGGATGTAGCACCTGCCCGGCTAGCTGTTTCTCGGAGCGTATCGAACACTTCGGACTTCTTTTTCCCATTCAGGTAATATTTAGCATCGGCAAGCAGCTTCCCGCTCCGGGCAATATAAACGGCTAGATCATTTCCGCGGAGAACAGCTTCCTGTACATCTTCGCTCATAGTGATATTCAGATAAGAGTCGATTGCTGCTAATTCTTTGGCAATACTCTCAATTGGTGTAATATTCAGATTCATTCTGTTTATTTTAAGATATACTCATGGTTGCAACCGGTACAATGGAGGACAGGAAAGCATTCTCCTTTAATAGTTGTCTGGTATTTCTTTATTACCATTGGTGCTCCGCATTCCGGGCACTTAGTCGATAATATCCGGAAGAACCAGGAGGTGATCTGTTTAAAAAACTTTTTCATATCTTATTCAATTAGCATCCACCAGCGGAAAGCCAGTTCATCATATTTTTCTTTACCTTTCAGATAGATAGGATCATCGCGCTTGATGAAGACCTTAAATATCTTTTGGTTCTTTTTAGAGATCCCGTAAATGAAATCTTGCCGGCTTCCGGCGATATCCATGTACCAGGCACGAGAACGGTCCCAATCGAAGAAGTCCACAGCTTCGTCGAACTGTTTTTGAGATTGGGCGAAAGTAGTTTTCAAGTCTCCACCAAAACCGAATGTTGGTAACCACCAGTCCCATTTACAGCGAGTATCGAGTGTATACTCGAAATTCCCATATTGAAAGACCTGTTTTTTGTTTACCATGAATCGCTGCGTCTCTGCCTTTGTCAGTACTTGTGCCAGGAACGGATCCCGGCGTGCTTCCATCCGGAGCGATTTGATCATAGCCAGAGCCAGCTCCCAATCTTCGCCGGAATACAATACATCGTCCACCATCCGCTTGTCATACCGTACCCGTTCCTGCTCCGTCAGCATTGCATCAACCAGACTGCCAAATTTGAAAGCCTTTTCCTTATCCCCGTATTGTGTACGGGGATAGAGGAGGTTTTTTAGTTCTGTCAGGTCTGAGTTGCTGACTTCAGACCGGCTGTAATACGTGTCTTGCATCTTCTTCCTGTTGTTCTAGGTAGTCTAATACTAGTTTGTCGAACTCGAATGTGGCTGTGTTAGCAATCATCCAGCGTAGCCATTTCCGACCCTCTGAGGTTTCAATGATCGACTTCAGCCGGGCTGGATTACTCCGGTACTTACCGAAGTTGATCCAGCTTGTGAGATAAAATTTCTTTCCCATTTTATTTAGCTGTTACGTCATCAATGTATTTCACAAAGGCAGATTTGATCTCTTCACCATCTTTGTTCACAACTTTCTCGCAGTAGGTGATCATCTTCTTATGTACCTTCTCTAGGTCCTCCATCGACATGTTAATACCTTCGCGAGTGAACCACATCTGGTATACCTGAAGGAAACCCTGCGGGTTGGTAATCTGTATTTTCTTTTTAACTTTTGCCTTTGTCGGAGTAGAAGGCATGCTGGCAGCAGAGAAATCAAATGCAGCCTGTACTTCGGCTGCCGCTTTTTCAGCTTCAGCCTTTGCTTTGGCTTCTGCCTCTCGGCGCTTGCGTTCTTCTTCCTGTTTACGGAGTTGTTCCTGTTGTTCTTTCCTGCGTTGCTCTTCCTGACGAGCAGCTTCTACCGCATTTGTTCGGCGTAATTCTTCCTGTTCTTCCAACTGTTTTCGAAGAGAGGGAAGGCGATCGATCAGGGACTGTTTCAAATCCTCCAATTCGAAAGAATAACGCTTTGTGTATTCAACTTTTTTAATGGATGCTAATTCGTTTTTTATGCCTGTTCGGGTGGCCGCGTCCATGTAAAAGGTTTGGAAAGTATCTTTTACGTTATTGGCGAAATCGGTCCAATTGAAAGTCACATTAGCTTCTTTGATTTGTCTGCAAACGTCATTGTAAGATGCTAACGTTGCATGATCATACATTCCACTCAGGGCTTTGATATGCCTGCTTACATAATTGGCATAAGTAGTGTCTAGCAATAAAGTGATATCCGCTTTATATTGAGCCTTCTCATTTTCAGTTAACTGGATTCTACGAGCTTCTGCTTCACGTTTTTTCTGTTCTTCCAGTTTTTTAGCTGCATATTTATTGCGAGCCTGCTGGAGCTTATAGGGAATAGTTGTTACCGATTTGATATCGATAGCTGATTCCAAAGATGTAAATGACTTGCTGACTGTGGCCAGAAGTTGTGTTAATGGTTTGCGACGCTTGTTCATGTTTTCGACTGTTATTTTCGTCTTCTCCAAATACTCTGAGACCGTCGCATCCAGTTCATCTGAGCTAATACCTTCTTCTGCTTCAATGGTGTCCAGAAGTGCTTGGCCGGTTTGATTGCATGCTGATACGGAAGCCTGATTGCGTTGCAAGGTGGCAGGAGCCGATTGCATGATCTGATTGAATTCTTCCACTTTGATAAGAGAATTGTTAGCTTGTGTATCCATTGTGATAAATTTTTAAATGATTGATTGAGTTTATTAAAATCCGGCATCTTCATCTTCTTGTGACATTTGGGCTGTTATACCTGATACGGGAACCGGTTCCTCTTGCGGTTGTTCTCCGAATCCTAGCAAAGAATTTTCCGATTTGGGCTGGAGAGCTTGCGGTTGCTGTCCGGTTTGATTGGTCTGGATAGCGGTTGTTTCCTCCACCCCGTAGTCGATATCTTGCGGATCTTCCTGTGTTTCGAATATTGTAAACTTTCCGGTTCGAACTTTGGGATATCCGTCAAATGCGTGTTTAATCAGTTTGCTTTCCAAAAATCCCGGATCAATACCGCCATCATTGGATGTATAGAGTGCATTTGCATTCCCTTCTTTGCGTTTGGTTTGCGGATTCCAGTGTAGGTTGTTCTTCAGGCTATATGCTTCTAAGCGTTTAATGTCGCCTTCCATCATCCAATGCCAGTCTACAGTTCCATCAGCCCGGACGATACGGATAAAACCACCGATTACCTTGTTGGATTTGCGAGGACATGCAGCCTTATAGGTAACAGTCTTTGCACCTTCAACTAAACCAGGGGAGAAAGTGTCACCTTCATAGCAGACAACTGGATTATCCACATACCTGATTTGGCCGGCACGCTGGCGCATAACCAGTTCCCCATAGCCAGTGATGGAAAGATAAGCACGCAGTTCGTAGATATCGTTACCATTGTTGTCCTTATAGCCGGTCTTCGTACTACGGGGAAGAATATAGCAATGGGGTCGTCCTGTGGGATCAAGAGACAGACCGTTTACGGCGATATCCAGGAAACAACCGTATAAGGACAACGGAGAACATCTTTGTAGTTCCGGTTTATCCTGTAATATCTTCCGAAAATTGAACTTTTCCTTTTCGTAGATCTGCGTTCCTTGATCGGTTCCCCAGATCGCATTGTACATAAGGATAAACTTTTGTTCTACTCGGTTATCATCCGCTATCATGAGCGGATTAAGCTGATTGAGTTCAGACACTTTGATTTGAATTTGATTTGACATAATGATTATGATTTTAGTTGATTAATAATTTTCATTTGTTTGTATTTTTGTTACCATTTATTCAAAAGGCAGTATGCCATACTTAAGAATCCTGCTATTGATATAATATGCAGGTAGTTACCTTTCAAAACGCCAATAAAACAGATCACAGCAAAGACTGCAAAAAGGACAGACGTTCCCACCCTCAGGAAATTCCCGAGTTTCAATAAGTCGATTTTCATCAAAATATGTTTTTGAAAATTTTGTTTGCCGGAAGTGCGTTGCCCAATGCGTCCATTGCGCTTGCGGTTTCCAGTTCGGAGCGTTTGAAGTAATACTTTCCGCGTTGAGAGTTTCCTGTTGGGTAGCCGGTTATTCTGCCTTTTGCCCTCCATTCATCGACCAGTTTCTTTGAGTATTCCCGTTCAGCATCAGCGGCAATTACTATTTCAGAAAGGAGGCCTAAACCTTTCAGTGTCGCAATTGTGCCTATTTTAATACCGGCGGCTACGATTTTTTGTAAGTTTATTTCTTCCATTTTAAGCAATGCTGTTTACGATTAATACTTAGGGTTGTAGAGATTTTGAGTCGGATTTTATGTTGTAAACTCCCTGTAACGCTTTACCTGGGACGCCTTGCTTATTAATTCTAGTTATTCGTTTTTGAATAGTTTCTTATCGTTTGCATATCTCATGAACTCAGCCATGGAGTGAATAGAGAGTTTCCGGAACACGTTCTTCCGATGGTTCTTTACTGTATGGGTAGAAAGGAATAGCTCATCAGCAATTTCTTCATCACTTTTTCCTCGGTAACAGAGCTTCATCACCCTTAATTGACTTTCAGATAGAGTACTGTTGAATTTTGGATTGCAAATAACATTGAAGTATTTACACTCTCCTCTTAAAGGGCATCCGACGAATTCAAAGTGAAAATTCCAGTTCTCATCAACATCAATTTCGTTGTCGTACAAACCGAAATTACATTTCACAAACCTTCTAACTGCTAAGAAATCCCGGTACATGCGATTGCCTTCGTACCTAGAGTATATCTCCCTTAATGCTGCATAGGCATCCGGGTAGAACTCTTCGAGAACTTCAAGGAACCGTTGAATGAAATCTGTATCAGATTCCTTCAACTGGCGTTCCGGCATTCCCTGTTCACGGATCGTTACTTCTCCTTCGGGAGTGGTATAAAATTCTATTGCTCGCATGGCTGTCCCTCCGGAAAAAGAATTTCTACAGGTGCTCCAAGTTCATGAGATATAGCCTTTTTACATAGCTTGTCGGGTTTGAAAACTCCTCTAAGCCAGTTGTAGACTGTTTGCTCTGAGCGCTCTGTTGCGTTTGCAATTCGTCTGACAAACTCCTGCTTAGGAGTGGGGACTTCATCGAGCGCCTCATATCTATCTTTAAAAGATAGTGCACCTGCTTCATGATACTGTGGGGTCAATTTTTCCATTTTTACCTCCTTACATTATTTATATATATTCTGTACTTTATATTTTCGCAACTACTATTAATAATTACAGATGCAAATAAACAGATAAATTTTGATACAGCAAAGAAAATATGATAAAATATCCAATTGTAAACAGATAAATTTTGATATTAAAACCTCTGATTACAAAATTTGAGTATGTAACTTAGTATATATGAAGAATTTAGATATACATATAGGTGAGATCATTACAGATGTGATGAAAACTCAAAATGTGACAAAGGCTGAACTTGCTAGGAGACTGGATGTTAAGCCTCAAAGTGTAGACTATCTTTTAGGTCGGTCAAGCATTGATACAAATACTTTGTATAATGTTTCAGTGGCCTTGGATTATGACTTTGCCAAATTGTATTTGTTAAAACAGGATCAGATAAATTCTGATAAGTCAAATTTTGATTTTGTTCCTAAAAAGGCAAAGGTACTGGTAGAAGTTGAACTTAATACCGAGGATGTTATCAAATTGAACTTAAAAGAACGTATTGTGCAGATATTAAATAAGTAAATATATGGGACCAATATACGTAGAGCTAACACCTGTCACAGGTGATAAAGAATCTATTATCATCAATTTCATGGATATTGATGATATTATCGCTGCACATGGAAATGAGTTTGAATTTAAAGGTCGTGTTAATCACTATGATAATCTCGAATTGCCTCATACTATAATCATTATAGGAGGGAAACGTATACCTGTAGTTCAGTCATCTGCCGAGGTTATAAAAAAAATACAAGATGAATTTATTGCTCAGTATTAACGATATCGAATAAAATAAAACTATTCAAGGCCGATGTTATCAAGTTGACTTTTGGTGATAGAGTCTTAGAAATAACAAATAAATAATATAAAACAGAGATATCATGGAAAGTTTAGAAGATAAGGATAAGACTATAGCAATCTTAAAGAATAGAAATGTTAAAGTACTTAGAGATGTACAACGTCTTGAGATGGAATTGGCTGCAGTTCAATGTGAGAATGATAAATTGCGTAAAATAGCTAATTTGGAAAATGAACAAGATTTTCTTTCAGCTATATATGGGAATTTTGATAAAGATTAAATTGTATACGATGAAAATAATATCACTTTTTAACAATAAAGGAGGTGTTGGTAAATCAACACTCGCATTTCATTTATCACACATTTTGGCTGAAATGGGATATAATATATTGATGATTGACTTAGATCCTCAATGTAATTTGACAATTTGTGGAATGGAGGAAGAGTATTTACATGAAATTTGGCGTGAAGAAGATCCATTTATAGATGATTTCGACTCTACAAAAAGGAAATATAGTGCAGGAAAGTTTGAAAAATTTATTCATAAACCTAAAACAATTCATTTTTTATTAAAACCCACAGAGGATGGAATTAGTGAAACTATAGAAATTCCTAGCCCTATACATATAAAGAATAATTTAGATCTAATTCCTGGAAGATTAACAGTTCATCAGTATGAAGCTAAAATAGCAGAAAGGTGGAGTGGCGCATACATGGGAGATCCTCTTGCTATAAGGACACTTACAAATATAAGAACGATAGCAGAAGAATATGGTGTTCGCTTTCATTATGATTTTGTAATAATTGATACTTCGCCAAGTTTAGGTGCATTAAATAAGTTGATAATATCTACAGTTGATGGATTTTTAATACCTGCTTTACCTGATATGTTTTCATTATATGGAATTAGAAATATAGGAAATTCATTAAAGCAATGGAAAAAAGAATTTAGTACGATATACACATTGATATCAGATGATAAAAGAAAAAAGTTTCCTCCTAAGTTTGTTCGTTTTTTAGGTTATACAATATATAACGCAAAAAAATATACAGGGCAAACAGATTGGGATTTAGCACGAGCTCATTACAATTATGCTCAGCAAATACCAGAGACTATTGAAACCTTTATAAGTGAAGATGTAAGAGAACATTTATCTTCTGATATGGTACACAACCCAATTGGAGGAATGGCAGTGATGCACTCCCATAATACACAACCTAATATGGCTCAAAAATATAAACATCCAATATGGGAGATTCCAGATTTGGATAATCTAGAATCGATTGATCGTGGAACAATTAGAGGCAATATAAAAATGTATACTTCAACTAAAGAAAAGTATGAAGAGTTTGCTAAGTCATTTCTTGAAAGAATTCGAACATTGGATCAATAAATTATGGATAATTTTTTCGAACTGAAAGAATCGTATTTAAATAGGAAGTTTGAATACGAACAATTTTTGGCAAGTGTGCTTACTTTTTTTCAGAAGAATCCCAAGTTAAATAATTCAACATTTCCAATTATTCATTCGTTAAAAACAAGAATGAAAGATCCATCTCATTTAGAAGATAAAATAAAACGTAAAGAGAAGGAAGGTATTCATATTACAAAAGATAATTTATTTCATGAAATAACTGATTTTGCAGGTATTCGAGTTTTACATATATATCAAGATCAATTTCTTCCAATACATCAGTCTATTGAAGAAAATGTAGCACAAGGGAATTGGGCTTTTGTAGAACCTCCTAAGGCTTATTCTTGGGATCCAGAAAGTCAAAAAATATATGAGGATTTGAATATTATACCTGAAATTAAACCAACATATTATACTAGTGTTCATTATGTAGTTAAACCTAATAATCAGAATAAAAATCCTATTTGTTGCGAAATACAAGTAAGAACACTTTTTGAGGAAGCATGGGGAGAAATTAGCCATTACATTAATTATCCTCATCCAACAAAAAGTAAATCATGTAATGAACAATTACGGGTTTTAGCGAAATTAGTGTCTACAGGAACAAGATTAGCAGATTCTATATTTCATACGTATGAAGATTTTGAAGATACTTGAAGATACTTGAAGAGAGACAAGTAGCTCTGGGAGTTTTAATGCTGATTCTGGACAATAGATTTTACTTGATAGTTCAAAGCTTTTATGTGAATCCTTAAAATTGTAGAATACGGCATCTGATAAAACTCCTATAGATGGGCTTGTGAGTTATATTTTGGGCATAAAATCAGAAAAGTTATATGTATCTCCAATAAGTAAGGAAGACATCGATGTATATCTCCAAATAATATCAGATTGTACGTCAGAAAAGAAAACAGAACTTTTGAAGTATGTAATGTCTTTACCTGTAAGTAAAGAAAATGATAACTAATATAAATTGTAGATTATGAAAGATAACAAAGAAATTGATAAAGGCGATAAAGTCTATATTGAAAGTATATATGGAGTTCCATATCATGGAGTAGTAGAAGGAATAGGTAGTTACGGCGATTTGGAAGTAAAGCTTGATGATCAAAAGTATTCTAATTTTTATAATCGTAATCGATTAACTAAAGATGAAAAATAATTGGGTTTCATTATTAGCGTTATTGATTTCTGTTATAGCATTAATAATAACATTTCTGCGCATAGATGTCACAATATCTAATGATACTTTTATTGGTATTATAGCTTCATTTATTGGCGCTTCTACAACTCTTGTAGTAGGTGCTCAGATTTACAATTCTATAGAAACTAGAAAGATGAAGGATGATATGCAAAATGTGGAAGAAAATATGCATAGAAAAATGATTGTTATAGATTGTGCTATTAACTATATCCAAGGTTTAGCCAATGTCACAGAACGCCCTTTGTCTGCTTATCGGGATTTTATTAGTGCTTTAGATTCTGCATATGATTCTAATAATCATAATGCAATAGAAGATTGCTATAATAATCTTAATGCAATTATTCAGAAGATACAAGCAGGAAAAGGATTGAATGAAAATGTAGAACAAAAAAATACTCAAATTGAAAATGCGATTGATGAACTGAAGAAAAATCCTTTATATAAAGATTTTGAATATCGTATAAGTCCAATAGAGAAGCAAAGAATAGAATTGTTTGAAAAATTGAAAAAAAATAATGATAACTCCAGCAATAAAGGATAAGCTTCTAGGCTATTTGATAGCTCAAGAACAAATAGACTTTGATATTGACTTTCATGATCTGTATGAACAAACAGGTATACGGTTTGATATTGCTAATATGATATTAGAATATTTTGAAAGGTTCAGTCTTATTTCATACCAAAGTTCTAAGGGTTATAGTTGTGTTTCTTTAAATGCAGAAATATATGACTTCTTTAATCATGGAGGTTTCACTGCTCAGGAAGAACTTCTCCGAGCTAATCTTGAAAAGTTGAATTTAGAGCTTTTGAAGTTGTCGAAAGATATTGAGCCATCAAGATTGGAAACAGTAAGTACAATAACTGCGATCGCAGGTAATATTGCTACGGCGTTGGGGTTGTTTAAATAATAATATTGAAAGTATGAGACTAATAGATATAAAACAATGTATTAATATCGCATTTGATAATTTGGATTTCAAAGTATCTGAAATTGGAGGAGGAAATTCTAAGATATATGGTGTTCAAAAATTTAGGATTGTTTTACTGCAATTATCGAAGGCTGGATTTGTTCGGAGAGAAGATTTCAAATTTTATGATGATATCGTTAATGCAGTTAATACAGATAGTTTGACTTATCCTTCTTCTAATTACATAGGTGATTATATAGTAAAGATTAGTTATTTGGTAAAACTGCTTCATTATTGGATAAATGAATTTTTACCTGTTGAGCAAGATGATGAAACTGTAAATATCAAACTTCCTAAAATAAACAACTTTGACGTGCTTAATAAAGTGGCGAATGAATTGCGACTTGCTTTTTCTTCTGTCATCTCTGAATATGAAGGAGGTAAAATTGAAATTGTACAGTTTGATCATGGTTCATTTTGGTGTGTAATAAAAGTTGGTACGGCATTATTACTTTTTACAGGTTTAGCTTGGGCAGGAGCAGTTGTGGCAAAAAAGACAATAGAGTGTAGAAGCGCTTATGAAGTTTATAGAAATGCTTCTGCAAGAAATGAAATGTTAGAGGAATTAAAACGATTAAATAAAGCTCAAATAGATATAGTAGTAACACAAGAAGCTAAACTTATTCAGCAAGAACATTTTAACAAAGAGGATCACGAACAGTTAGAAAGAATCAAAAACTCTATATTGAACATATCAGAACTAATTCTTAAAGGTACAGAAATTCAACCAGCAATTGCTGCTCCTGAAGATGTGAAAAATTTATTCCCTGATTTTAGTTGTCTTCCATTAATCGAAAGCCGGACTAAAAAACTAACAGAGAATATAGAAAATAATCAATAAGTACTATTATCATGTAGCCAGTGGATAATGGCACCGATTAAGATAATCAGTAAAATACCCGCAATAATTGAGCAGGTGACTGTAAAAACAATCCAAAAATCAAATATTGTATTAACCATAAAGACAGTGTTTAGTGCAAAAATAGAATTTAATTTTCAATAAGATCTTGAAGTAAATAGTCTACTTTATTCTTAGTAACTATTCTAAAATATAAACTATGACAGATAAAGACAAAATTATCGCTACTCTCCGGAAGCAGTTGAAGGATGCTGCTAGCCGGTGCAATGCTTTAGAGCAAGAAAATGCTCTTTTGGTATACCAACTTGAAAAGAAGGGGGAGAAATGTCCTGCATCACGCTAAAGATAGATAAAGGGCAATCACCTACCTTTCACGAGATAATCCGGCTGTCTCAGGTATTCGAGAAGGTAACAGAGTATAAAAAGCATTACTCTGTTACTATATCCGAAGAAGAGTTATGCCGGTATCCGGATCAGGTTCACGACATCATTAGTCTGTTTTCAACTCTTCAGGAAGGGGAGTGGTTTAATATTCCGGATTACGGAACAGACGCCTGGGCAGACTGGATGATCGATCTGCATTTAAGCAGAAAAAGAAGAAAGTGATCGTATTATAAGGTATTTAAAAAAAGTCAAAGAATATTTTGAGGAATTAGATAAAAAAACTATATTTGCGCACCATTTTTAGATAAATGGTTATACAGTGTGTTGCGCAGCCGGAATGCAAACTCAAGATCTTTGATAATTTATTGAATACTTCAGATACGAAATCTGTTATTCCGCTTTTGAAGTTGTATTTTGTTGGAAAAAATACAATCAAAAAGTAGAATAAAAACGATGTAACTTTTAAATATCTGTTAGATATTGTACATGATTTCGTTAAGAAGCTAGAAATTAGTAAAATACAAGCTGTGTCCCCTTGCTTTGGGAGCAGGGGGTCCCAGGTTCGAATCCTGGTACCCCGACAAGAAAGAGAACCAACTAATTAGTTGGTTCTCTTTTTGTTTTTTAATCTATATGATATATTATCCAAACTTTTCTTTCCTGGTTAGTTTTTTACAAATAAACTGTCATACTCTCATTTTTTTTCTTTTGTATTGATTGAATATCAATGTGTATGTCTATGATAGTTGTTTGAAATAACTATCATGGCAACTGTCATAATCCTCATTTAACTATCATATCTTCCTGTTTATCGAAAATATAAGGTGCCTGAATGTATTGTCGGTGAGCTATTTTACATTATATATGCTTCTTTTTTTAGTGATATTATGGCTTTTTTTGCGGAGAATAAGCGGATTATTTCTCTGAGACCCCTATTTGAGTACCTTTTACACCCGGGTTTGAACTGTGCTGAGACCCGGGTGTAAAGGGTAAACAGACCCGGGTCTCAGCGTAAATGGGTCGTTATGTTGTTGAAAATAAACAATATACTGCGTGATAAAATGTAGGTGTGTTTATGATAGTATGATGGTTGTGTTGATCCGTATCATCTAAACTATCATACGATGCATGGCTTTGAATATCAATTGATGAGGTTCGTGTTGTGATAGTATGACAGTTGTTTTGTGTTGAGTAATTACAAGTATCTTTAGTTTGGTTATCCTGTTTTTCTTTTAATTTCAATGAAAATATTACAGTTAATGAATATAGTATTATCTTTGCAGACCGGCTGCGCGTAGAGTACAATAGTATTTTACAGATACATTGTATGTATACTTTTGATTCATGGAATTAAAACAAATAAATCTTTAAAAAGATGTATAGAACAAGAACATGTGGAAACTTGCGCCTGGCAGACGAAGGTCTGGTGGTTACTTTAGCCGGATGGGTGCAGAGAACTCGTAAGATGGGCGGTATGACGTTTGTCGATCTTCGTGACCGTTATGGTATAACCCAGCTGGTATTCAATCAGGAAGTAGATGCTGATCTTTGTGAAAAAGCAAACAAACTGGGCCGTGAGTATGTGATTCAGGTAACGGGAACTGTCAGAGAACGTTCCAGCAAGAACAAAAATATTCCGACAGGGGATATCGAACTGATTGTTTCGGAACTGAATGTTCTGAATGCCGCAGTAACTCCTCCTTTCACGATCGAAGATGAAACGGATGGCGGCGACGACCTGCGTATGAAATACCGTTATCTGGACTTGCGTCGTAATGCCGTTCGTAAGAATCTGGAACTGCGCCACCGCATGGCTTTCGAAGTTCGTAACTATCTGGATAAACAGGGATTCCTGGAAGTGGAAACTCCGGTGTTGGTAAATTCAACTCCCGAAGGTGCACGCGACTTCGTTGTTCCTTCACGTATGAATCCGGGACAGTTCTATGCATTACCGCAGTCACCGCAGACCTTGAAGCAGTTGCTGATGGTTTCCGGTTTCGACCGTTATTTCCAGATCGTGAAATGTTTCCGCGACGAAGACCTGCGTGCCGACCGTCAACCGGAATTTACACAGATTGACTGCGAAATGAGTTTCGTTGAGCAGGAAGATGTGTTGAATATCTTTGAAGGTATGGCAAAACATCTGTTCAAGGTAATCCGTGGCATCGAAATTAAAGAGCCGTTCCAGCGCATGACTTGGCACGATGCTATGAAATATTATGGTAGCGACAAACCCGACCTGCGTTTCGGCATGAAGTTTGTCGAATTGATGGATATCATGAAAGGTCATGGTTTCTCTGTATTCGATGATGCTGCTTATGTTGGCGGTATCTGTGCAGAAGGGGCAGCAACTTATACACGTAAACAACTGGATGCGTTGACTGAATTCGTTAAACGTCCGCAGGTAGGAGCGAAGGGTATGGTATATGCCCGCGTAGAAGCCGATGGCAGCGTGAAGTCGAGCGTAGACAAATTCTATACACAGGAAACATTGCAACAGATGAAGGAAGCCTTCGGGGCAAAACCGGGCGACCTGATCCTGATCCTTTCAGGCGATAATGCGATGAAGACCCGCAAACAGCTTTGCGAATTGCGTCTTGAAGTGGCGAGCCAGTTGGGATTGCGCGATAAGAACAAGTTTGCTTGTCTGTGGGTGGTTGACTTCCCTCTGTTCGAGTGGAGCGAAGAAGATCAGCGTTTCTATGCTATGCACCATCCGTTCACCTCTCCGAAGCCGGAAGATATTCCGTTGCTGGATAGCGATACGGGTGCCGTACGTGCTAATGCTTACGATATGGTTATCAATGGTGTTGAAGTGGGTGGAGGTTCTATCCGTATCCATGACAGCAAATTGCAGGATAAGATGTTTCAGTTGTTGGGATTCACCGAAGAAAGAGCACAGTCTCAGTTCGGCTTCCTGATGAATGCTTTCAAGTATGGTGCGCCGCCTCATGGAGGTCTGGCTTATGGTCTGGACCGTTGGGTGTCTTTATTTGCCGGTCTCGATTCAATCCGCGACTGTATCGCTTTCCCAAAAAACAATTCCGGTCGCGATGTCATGCTCGATGCTCCGTCTGTTATCGACGACGTGCAGCTGGATGAATTGTGTCTGAAAGTAGACGTAAAAGAATAAATTATGATACGGATAAAGGATGTTCTGAAAGAATTGGAGCAATACGCTCCGTTGCCATTGCAGGAAAGCTTTGACAATGCAGGTGTGCAGGTAGGTGATGTGAACCAGCTTGCCACCGGTGCGCTTTTTTGCCTGGACGTTACCGAAGAGGTGGTCGACGAGGCGATAGAAATGGGGTGTAACCTGATTATTTCACATCATCCTTTAGCCTTTAAAGCATTCAAGTCGTTGACCGGTTCCACTTATATCGAGCGATGTATGATAAAGGCATGCAAGTATGACCTGGTGATCTATGCCGCCCATACCAACCTCGATAATGCTGCCGGAGGTGTTAACTTCCGTTTGGCGGAACTGATCGGACTGGAAAATGTACGTGTGCTGAGTCCTCAGAAAGGAGCCTTGCTGAAACTGGTTACTTTCGTGCCCGAGGTGTATGCGGAGTTGGTACGGACTACCTTGTTCAATGCCGGTGCCGGCACTGTCGGTGCTTATGATTCATGCAGCTTCAATCTGGCAGGTAAGGGAACTTTCCGTGCCGGAGAGGGTACAAATCCGTTTTGTGGTGAAGTGGGAGAGTTGCATGTGGAGCGCGAAATCCGCATCGAAACGATATTACCTGCTTTTCGTAAATCGACGATTACACGCGCCCTGCTTTCGGTCCATCCGTACGAAGAACCTGTGTTCGATTTCTATCCTTTGAATAATACCTGGGACCAGGTCGGTTCGGGGATAGTGGGAGAGTTGCCCGAAGAAGAGGACGAGTTGGTTTTTCTGCAACGGATAAAAGACCTCTTTCAGGTCGGTTGCGTGAAGCATTCGGCCTTTACAGGCAAGCCGATACGTGAAGTGGCCTTGTGTGGCGGCAGTGGTGCATTCCTGATAAAAGATGCGATAGCCTACGGTGCGGACGTGTTCATTACAGGTGAGGCCAAATACAATGACTTTTATGATGTAGAGGATCGTATTCTGCTGGCTGTAATAGGCCATTATGAATCCGAAGTATGTACAAAAGACATCTTTTATAACATAATATCGAAAAAATTCCCTACCTTTGCCGTACATTTTTCGAATGTTAATTCAAACCCGGTAAAATATTTATAGAATGGCTACAGATAAACAATCAGCTGAAAAAGAGTATACAGTTGAAGAAAAGCTTTCTACGCTTTATCAACTTCAGACGATGATGACTGAAATTGATAAGATCAAAACGCTTCGTGGAGAGCTTCCCCTGGAAGTTCAGGACCTGGAAGATGAGATTGCAGGATTGGAAACCCGTCTTCAGAACTATCAGTCGGAGATCCAGGATTATGAGAGTGCTGTTGTTGAACAGAAACACAGAATTACAGAATCTACCGGACTGATCGAGAGATATAAATCGCAACTGGATAACGTGCGCAACAACCGCGAATTTGATAACCTGTCAAAGGAAATCGAATTCCAGGGACTTGAAATCGAATTTTCTGAAAAGAAGATCCGCGAATTCGGCGAAGCGATTAACCATAAGAAAGAAGAGATTGCCCAGCTTACCGAAAGACTGGACGGCCGTAAGGCTGACCTGGTTCAGAAAAAAAGTGAACTGGAAGAAATCATTTCTGAAACAAAGCAGGAAGAAGAAAGACTGCGCGAAAAGGCTAAAAAACTGGAAACAACAATCGAACCCCGTTTGCTGACTGCATTCAAGCGTATCCGTAAAGGTGCCCGCAACGGTTTGGCTGTCGTTTATATCCAGCGTGATGCCTGCGGCGGTTGCTTCAACAAGATTCCGCCTCAGAAACAGATGGATATCAAGTTGCGTAAGAAAGTGATCGTTTGCGAATATTGCGGACGTATCATGATCGACCCGGAACTGGCAGGTATAGAAGATTAAAATTACATCTATAATTTTTAAGGCACGGATTACACGGATTAACACGGTTCTTATTTGATTAGACTGTGGAATCTGCGTAATCCGTGCCTGATTTTTTTGTACCAATGAGGAATATTGTCCGTACATACATAGAGAAACAACAGTTGTTGTCCAGTGACGGGCCTGTGCTGGTTGGTTTGAGTGGGGGAGCCGATTCGGTTGCCTTGCTTGCTTTGCTTGTGCAGCTCGATTATCCTTGTGTCGCCCTGCATTGTAATTTTCATCTGCGTGGCGACGAGTCTGTCCGCGATGAACAGTTTGCCCGGGAGATGGCACGTACACTGGATGTTCCTTTCTATAAAATAGACTTTGATACTACGGCTTATGGAGTTGAACATCATCTTTCTATCGAGATGGCGGCCCGCGAACTGCGTTATAACTGGTTTGAAGAGATGAGGCTGCGTTTGGGTGCACAAGCGATTGCCGTGGCCCATCATCGCGACGACAGTGTGGAAACCGTATTGATGAACCTGGTCCGTGGCACAGGAATCCGTGGGGTGGGAGGGATCCGGCCTAAAAACGGTTATGTGGTGCGCCCTTTGCTGGCTGTCAGCCGTAGCGAGATACTGGATTGGCTTGCTGAACAGCAGCTATCTTATGTAACCGACAGCACGAACTTGTCGGATGCCTATACACGTAACTTTATCCGTCTGCGTGTACTTCCTTTGCTGGAAGAGTTGAATCCTTCTGTAAAAGCGGCTATTGCGCGTACAGCCGATCATCTGGCCGAAACAGAGGCTATCTATCTGCATGTGGTGGAAAAGGCGCGCCGGGAATTGGTGAAAGAAGATCTCCGTATCCCGATTGCCCGCCTGATGGAGTATCCTTCTCCGGCAACGATCCTGTATGAATTGCTGAAACCTTACGGTTTTATCCGGCAGGTGGCCGACGATGTGTTCCGTTCGCTGACGGGAGAATCGGGCAAAATGTTCTACTCGACCGACTATCGCTTGCTGAAAGACCGTGAATATTTGCTGCTTTCGCCTGTAAAGAAAGAAGAAGAGCAGGAATATACTTTTACCGCAGATGATATCGTAGAAGAGGTCTGGCGGGGTCCGGTTGAACTTTCTTTCTTTAAATCTGTTATTACTACTGACTTCTGTTTCCGAAAGGATAAACGTATCGCCTATTTTGATTACGACAAACTCTCGTTTCCCCTGACACTTCGTAAATGGAATGAAGGTGATTGGTTTATTCCCTTTGGAATGAAAGGCCGTAAGAAACTGAGCGATTATTTCTCAGATCATAAATTCAGCCGCATGGACAAAGAGCAGACATGGCTCCTTTGTAGCGGTGAAAACATCCTCTGGATTGTGGGAGAGCGCTCTGACAATCGTTTTTGTATCGACAAAACGACTAAGAGTGTGCTGGTTGTGAATTTTTTTTCGACAAAAATAATAGAATAATTAAAAATGTTCTTACATTTGCAAAGATTTGCTCCGCAGATGTGTTACTAATGATTCAAATTAGCTAAACAATCCGGTTTTTTACATTGAAATTTTTATTATCAAAAACTATTAAGATACAATGATAGCGGTAATGCACGTATTGTATAATCTTTTATCGTGTACCGTTTTATTTACTCACTTCTCAATATGCAGAAATATAACATTCTAGAACTAAATGAAAAACTCCTTCCTGAATTGCAGAGTATAGCGGAAGAGTTGGGAATTAAGAAAATAAGTTCTTTGAAAAAAGAAGAACTTGTTTATCGCATTCTTGATGAACAGGCTATCTCATACGCAGGTCAACAGGCAGAAAAGGAGAAAGAAAAAGAAGCTAAGAAGGCTGAAAAGCAGACAAAAGCAAAGAAACCTTCTAAAACGGCTGCTGCAAAAGCGCCGAAGGCTGAAAGCAAACCGAAAGCTGTAAAAGCTGAAGCTGCTGAGGTTGCCGCCCCTAAAGCCACGCAACCCGTTGAAGAAAAGCAGGCAGCTGTAGTTGCAGAAAAAAAGGAACAACCCGAACGTAAGAAAAGAGTACGTATTGAAAAGAAGGAAAAAGTAGCTGGTGCAGTTGCTCCGGCTAATCAGACGGACGAAGTGAAAGTTTCGAAAACTCCTCAGACTGTCACAACGGAAGTGGTTGTAGAAAAGCCTTTATTACCTCCGGTTGTAGTTGAAGGCGCTCCCGAAGAGTTGCCGGTAGTCGAAACGGCTCCCGTAGCTCCGGCGTCCCCCGCAGAACCGGTCGTTGAAAAGGCTTCGGAAGTACCGGCAGCAGAGGCTCCGGCAGCGAACGAACCTAAAAGGGTTGTATTCAGACACCCGGACACCAAGTCGGTTCTCGACCAACTCTTCCCGTTCTCTCCTTCACCTGCCAAACAGGAAAAAGCTGCACCGCAGCAGCCTGAACCGCAGGCCGCTCCGCAACCGCAGCAACAGAACACGCCCCGTCAGAATAACAACAACAGACAGAACAACCAGAATAACAACCACAATAATCAGCGCAACAATAACAATAATAATGCATCGCAGGAAAAGCAATACGAGTTTGACGGTATCCTGATCGGTACAGGCGTATTGGAAATGATGCAGGATGGTTATGGTTTTCTGCGTTCTTCCGATTATAACTATCTGACTTCACCGGACGATATTTATGTATCGCAGTCGCAGATCAAACTGTTCGGACTGAAGACTGGTGACGTGGTGGAAGGTGCTATCCGTCCGCCGAAGGAAGGTGAAAAATATTTCCCGCTGGTAAAAGTGGACAAGATCAACGGCCGTTCGCCGGAAGAAGTGCGCGACCGCGTTCCTTTCGATCATCTGACACCGCTTTTCCCGGATGAAAAATTCATGCTTACAGCACGCAAGGCTCCGAAAGTATACGACAATATCGCCGTTCGCGTAGTCGACCTGTTCTCGCCGATCGGTAAAGGACAGCGTGGTCTGATCGTAGCACAGCCTAAGACCGGTAAAACCATGTTGCTGAAAGATATCGCCAATGCGATTGCAGCAAACCATCCGGAAGTATATATGATCATCCTGTTGATTGACGAACGTCCGGAGGAAGTAACCGATATGGCTCGTAGCGTCGATGCGGAAGTGATCGCTTCTACTTTCGACGAACCGGCAGAACGCCACGTAAAGATTGCCGAAATCGTTTTGAACAAGGCAAAACGTATGGTTGAATGCGGTCACGATGTAGTGATCCTGTTAGATTCCATTACTCGTCTGGCACGTGCTTATAACACAGTTCAGCCGGCTTCCGGTAAGGTTCTTTCCGGTGGTGTGGATGCGAACGCATTACAGAAGCCGAAACGTTTCTTTGGTGCAGCCCGTAATATCGAAAACGGCGGTAGCCTGACGATTCTGGCAACAGCATTGACCGAGACTGGTTCTAAGATGGACGATGTGATCTTTGAAGAGTTCAAGGGTACAGGTAATATGGAATTGCAGTTGGATCGCAAGCTGTCCAACAAACGTATTTATCCGGCTGTCGACATTACTGCTTCAAGTACTCGTCGCGACGACCTGTTGCAGGATGAAAGTACATTGAACCGTATGTGGATCCTTCGTAAATATCTGTCGGATATGAACTCGATCGAAGCGATGGAGTTTGTAAAGAAACGTATGGAACAGACTTATGACAATATGGAGTTCCTGGCTTCCATGAACGGATAATTCATTCGGAATCAAAGAAAATATATCGAAAGTCCCATAGGATTTTTTAATTAGCCCGGAGTTTTCTTGACTCCGGGTTTTTTATGCTGAAGGGGAATATGCGGATAAATAAAAACCCCAAGCATGGCTCGGGGCTATTTTCAGAAGTCTCTATGAGGCTATTCTATTTGTCTGTATTGTATTTCGATAGATTATTAAGATTCTTTCCGGGGCCTTCCGCGGCGGTTGCCGCTTTTGGGGTTGCCTCCCGGACGTTTGTTTCCGGGGTTTCTTCCTCCGTTATTACCATCTTTCCGGGGACGTCCGCGTCCGCGGCGCATGTTTCCGTACTTTTCAGGTTCGTATAGCGGGGTTTCGCCGAACTTCGGGTCGATAGGAATCTTATAAACTTCTTTTTCCAGGAAGTCTTCAATACGTTTGAATTGTGCCTGCTCTTCAATGCTGATGAATGTGATGGCTAATCCTTCGCCTCCGGTACCACGGGCGGTACGGCCGATGCGGTGTACGTAATCTTCCGGGTCGTGGGGGATATCGTAGTTAATCACCAGTTTGATGTCGTTGATGTCGATACCGCGCGAAACAACATCGGTTGCCACCAGTATATCGATATGTCCGTTCTTGAATTCTTTCATTACTTCCTCGCGCTGCGACTGCTCCAGGTCGGAGTGCATGGCAGCTACATTGAACTTCATCCGTTTCAGGGTGGAGGCAAGTTCTTTCACTTTCATTTTGGAGGAAGAGAAAATAATGACACGCTGCGGGCGGCTTTGCAGGAACAGGTCTTCGAGTATCTTTAGCTTCTGAGGATCATAGCAGATATAGGCCGTCTGCATAATTGTTTCGGGAGGACGTGAGATGGCTATTTTGACTTCTTCGGGATTCTTCAGGATTGTTTTTGCTAACGTCCGGATTTTGGGAGGCATGGTAGCCGAGAACATGATAGTCTGACAAGTAGGAGGCAGTTGTTTGTATACCTGCATGATGTCGTCGTAAAATCCCATATCCAGCATACGGTCTGCTTCATCCAGTACAAAATAGGAAACCTGTGAAAGGTCTACCGTTCCCAGTTTCAGGTGGGACAACAAACGTCCCGGAGTGGCGATAACAATATCGGCCCCCATTTCCATACCACGCTTCTGTTGCTCCCAGGCAACTCCGTCGGTACCACCGTATACGGCCACAGCCGATACCGGAACAAAATATGTAAAACCTTCGATCTGCTGGTCTATCTGCTGGGCCAACTCGCGGGTTGGAGCCATGATAACTGCATTGACCGCATTGTCAGGATGATTGCCTTTACTTAATTGATTAATTAATGGCAGCACGTAGGCTGCTGTTTTCCCTGTACCGGTTTGTGCGCAGGCAATAATATCCTTCCCTTCTAAAATAACAGGAATCGTTAATTCCTGTACAGGAGTTGTATCCTGAAAATTCATAGCATCGAGTCCGTCCAATACGGCCTCTTCTAAATCCAATTCGTCAAATCTCATCTTCTATCATTAAATTCTCCGTAAAGGTAAATAATATTTGTCAAATTCTACAATAGTAACACCGGCTCTTGTAACAATTGCCCTGTAAATTTCTGTAAGCGTTGAAAATTGATATATCTATATAGTGGGGTAACATAAAAAATTAATATCTTTGCCCACATTGGAAAAATAGCGAGTTATATTATGGGAACAGATGATAGCTGTAACAGCTCTCAAAAGAAAGTAACCTTAAATGAGCCGGATACTGTTCATGAGTTACTGAATACGATATTAGATCATTTGCCACTGGGTGTATTTGTAAAAGATCCGGAAGATCATTTCAATTATCTTTACTGGAATAAATTTATGGAAGAGATAACGGGGATCGATACTTCCCAGATCGAGGGACATGATGACTCTGAAGTGTATTATAATGCCTTGATGTCGGTAGAGGAACGACTGGAGGTAGATAAGAAGGTCATCAGTTCGGGAAAGGTGGCCGAATTTCACGGCTGGCTCAAGGATGCTTCCGGCGCGATGAAATATCTTGAAGTAGAAAAGTATCCGATTTCTTTAAGCAATGGAAAACCTTTGTTGTTGGCTTTGTGGCGTGATGCCACTGTTAAGCGGGCAATAGAAAAACGTCTCGAAGATGAGCGTGATAAGGCGGAAATGGCTGATAAGTTGAAATCAAAATATCTGGCAGACATGAGTCATGAGATCCGTACGCCGTTGAATGCAATAACCGGTTTTTCAGAAATGATGGCGTTTGCGGATACGGACGAGGAGCGTATGTCTTATTACGAGATCATCAAGGCGAATAATCAATTGCTTATGCAGCTTATCAACGATATTCTGGACTTGTCGAAGATTGAGGCGGATGCGATAAAGATTAGTTATGCTCCGATCGACCTGAACGAGATGATGGATACGACCTATGCTTCCGTAAAGCCCCGTATGCCGAAAGATGTGAAGTTGATTCTGGAAAAAGGATTGGACAGCTGTACCTTTGGAACCGATTATATCCGCTTACTCCAATTAGTGAATAACCTGGTCAATAATGCGATCAAGAATACTAAAAAGGGTAGTATTACGATGGGGTATAAGGCGCTGGAAGATGGCCGGCTGAATTTCTATGTGAAGGATACCGGACAGGGGATAGCCGAGGAGCAGCTACAAAACCTCTTTAACCGCTTTGTTAAAGTCAATGACTATGTGGAAGGTATCGGCCTGGGACTTGCTATATGCAAAGGACTCGTTACTAAAATGGGAGGCTCGATCCGTGTAGAATCGCAACTAGGGGAAGGTTCCACTTTTTCGTTTATCCTGCCTTCACGAGAAGAATGAGGATATACTTTTATTTATAGTAGCGTTTGTAAATCTGATCGTATAACCCGCTTTCTTTGATTTGTGACAGCCAGCTGTTCAGGCTGTCGAGCAGGATAGGGGAGTCTTTGCGTACTGCCCACGACTGGAGTTGGGTGAAACTGATATCCGTGTCGATATCTATTTCCGGTAAATTTCCTTTAGATACGCGGGCTATTTGCTGGTCGCATACGGCATAGTCGATGTCGCCTTTGGCAACCATAATAGCCAGCTGTTCGCTGGAATAAAGTTCATCTTCTATCACATAGATTGTATCTCCTATTTCGTGTGCCAGATTTTGCAGGCGCAGTAAGGCGGGGGAGTTTTTCGGAATATACAAGGTCTTTTGTGCCAGGTCGAGTTGATTACGGATCGGTTTGATGCCGTTATTGGCTTCTTCCGTGCGTTGCACCAGTACTTGTTTATTGAAGACGATCGGATCGGTGAACAGATAGTCCTCTTTGATGTCGCTGGTGATAGGAATATTGCGGGCGATTACGTCGCATTGGTTATTGGATAATTGTTTGAAACTTTCGGCCAGGCTCATCTCCAGCTGAGTCTGTACTTCCAGTCCGGATAAAGCGGAGATGGCCTGGCTCAGTTCGTATTGGAAACCTTCGATCGTATCGCCGGCTACATAATAGCCGGACTGGTTATATTCGGTAACCAGTCGCAGAATACCTTCTGACTTAATTTCCGGATAATCCCTGGGTGGGACAGGTTCCTGCTTGTACGGCCATAAACGGAACATGGCTATCAGTACGCATGCCAGGAGGACAATATAGACTACCAGTAACTTCCGGGATTTCATACGGCTTAGTTATTGAATGTAACGGCAATACCCATTTTCAACACCATCGGATTCAACGGATAGTGTGCCAGGGAGAAATAGTTCGGATCAGCAAACTTACTGCTCAGGTTGTAAGCCATCACAAAGAACCGGGCCTGTTTCAGGTGGAAGTTTACGTAGGCGTTAACCAGTGGATAATTACCGACTTTTACTTCATCCTGAACCTGGAACTGCTGTGTTGCCGGTTCGTAGTAAGGTGCATAATAAGCTGTATTATAATATACATTGGCACCTAGCTGTACGGTCAGTACTTTCGCCACCTTGATGGCCAGATACATATTTGAATAGGCACTTAATGACGGAAGCGGGAGTACGCTTTCATCGCTGCTTAACTGCCAGCATGCTTCATTTTCCCAGCCGAAAGCACGGAAGCGGAAGTCTTGTTTGATGCGTGCACTGACTACCTGTAAGTTGCTGCCATGCTGTACCGGGAATCCCTGTTTATTGAAATAGATATAATTCTGAATACTTTCCACTCCGGCTTTCAAAGTAGTCTTTGAAGATTCCAGATACACTTCACCGCCCGCATAGATTTGCTGCGTCATGTTAAAGTTGGGGTTATCCCACCAGTAATAACGGGAATGGTTATGGCGCATGTAAAAGGCCGGCGTTACATTCTTTATATAGGCGTCTGCTTTGATCACAGCATCTTTATTGAACAACTTGAAACGGGTTTGCAAATCCCCGGTAACACGGAACTCACCGACGTCGCTACCTACCATACAAAGTTCTCCGCGTGCATTATAGGTCAGGATGCTACCCTGGCGTTTGGAAAGTTCGGCTCCAACGTAAGTAGAAAACTCGTCGTAAAGCTTTGCCGTAGGCAGGTTCTTCAGGTCGATATTATCAACAGAGAAGTATGGACCCCGGCCATATTCGCCATAATCGAGCCCTTCTATTCTGGGTTCCAGTTTGAACCGGCGTTTTTCGAGTCTGACGAAAGCTGTCAAACCAAACTTAACCCAGTCCTGGAAACCTTCACGCAGGGAAAGTCCGATCGTATTTTTCAGATTCCATGAAGATGTCTGGTCGTTGAGTGTAGCTCCTAGTCCATAAATACGTGGGAAACGCAGGCCGTTGTCGTCGACTATATAGGACGAATCCATCAGCGCCGTATTGTCGGCGATGAACCGGCGACGGTTATCTTCATAATCGATCGTATGGATAATGCTGGATACCGGGACGAACATTTCTTTGGGATTCCCTTCTTCATCCTCTTCCTCCAACTCACGTGTGAAACCGAGGTTATAACGCTGGGTCAGGAAATACCGTTTCCCGCGAACACGGTTCCAGGCATTGGTCAGATAACGTATGTCGTACGATTTTGTATCGGAGGGACGTCCTTCCGGGAAATACTCGTCGGGATGACTGATGGTTGAGTCGTTTGCCATTCCTCCGTTTTCGTAGTTTACGAAGTTGAAGTTGCTCAGGTAGGCATGCATTTCGTACCGGTCGGTCTGGTAGCTGCCGAAGAAACGGTAGCTTAACAGTTTATTACCGTTGTTTTTATAATGTCCGCGGCCATAAATATAGTCGATATCGGCACCCACATTGATCTTTTTACCGAAATTCATGGTCATGGTTCCTTTCAACTGTTCTTCTTTGTTTGTACTACCGCCGGCGGTGGTGTACAGAACGTTGGTATAAGGAATCTTTGTGTTGTAGAAATAAGCGTTTTCCGGCGTTGTGATATAGTAATCGTAGGCATCGGCGAAGATAAAATCGCGTGCTTCCTGCCGTTCGGAGAATATTTTCGTCTGTGCCGGTGCTCCCAGGTTAGCCAGGTAACCGATGGCGAGCGATTTACTTTCCACCAGTGTCGAGTTGCTGAAATTCAGCTTGTTCGTATCCAGTGGCGCCACATATGCCTCACCCAGGGAAGGGGTAAGCCGATAGGCGGTTATACGCTTTGAATTTAAGGCGGCACTATCCGCTACCAGCAGACTGTCCGGTATATCTTTCTGAGAAGAAGTCAGGTTTGACAAGGAGAAGCCGCCACGTTTTCCTCCACCTTTCTGATCTGCCCTGCTGGCTCCACGTTGGGCCTGAACGGTTGTGGCAGATACTATCAGCAATAATAATATGTATAAGCAATGCTTCATGGGTTGCAAAGATAAAACAAAAGGGCATTTCTACGAAAGAAACGCCCTTCTTTATATTCTTTTTGCAAGATTACATTTTCTGTATAATTTCCATCCCCTTCTTGATGGCGGCTTCGTTCATCGGGATTAACTTGTGGTGACGTTCGGGCAGGGACTTCTTCAGACCCAGCAATACGTTTTCAAGTTTCACCATCGGAACGATCTTCAGCAGACCACCCAGGATAAGCATATTGAATGCTTTTTCATTCTTCATTTCGGTAGCTGCGTCCATAGCATCCACACGATAAACGCTGATATCCGTACGTTTCACCGGAGTATGGATTCCATATCCGTCATAGATCAGGATACCACCCGGTTTTACTTTGCTTTCGAACTTGTCCATGGAAGGCTGGTTCAGGATGATCGCGATATCGTATTCGTTCAGGATCGGAGAACTGATCGGGTCGTCGCTCAGGATAACGGTCACGTTAGCCGTACCGCCACGCTGTTCAGGCCCGTATGAAGGCATCCAGCTAACCTCTTTGCCTTCCATCAGTCCGGAATAAGCAAGTATCTTACCCATCGACAGAACACCTTGTCCACCAAAGCCTGCTATAATTATTTCTTGTTTCATGTCGTTTTTGTATTTACTTATTCTTTATTTTTTAGATCACCCAGCGGATAGAACGGGAACATGTTTTCCTCCATCCATTTGTTTGCTTTTTCAGGTGTCATCTTCCAACCGGATGAACAGGTGGAAACGAATTCGACAACTGACGTGCCTTTGCCTGCCATAGAGTTTTCGAAGGCTTTGCGAAGCATCTTCTTGGCTTTACGAACGGCGGCGGCTGTCTGTACGCTTTGGCGGGTAACCAGACAGGTTCCTTCCAGCTGAGCCAGCAGATCACCGATCTTCAATGGGTAACCGTTCAGGGCGATGTTACGGCCGTATGGGCAAGTGGCTGTCGGCATACCTTCCAGTGTGGTAGGAGCCATCTGTCCGCCGGTCATACCATAGATGGCATTGTTCACGAATACGATCACAATGTTCTCACCGCGGTTGGCAGCATGGATGGTTTCGGCTGTACCGATAGCGGCCAGGTCGCCGTCACCCTGATAGGTGAAGATCATCTTTTCCGGATTCAGACGTTTGATGGCAGTAGCAATCGCCGGAGCACGTCCGTGAGCTGCTTCTTCCCAGTCTATATCCAGATAGTTATATGCGAAAACGGCGCAACCCACCGGGGAGACACCTATTGTTTTTTCTTCCATTCCCATTTCGGCGATCACTTCGGCGATCAGCTTATGTATCACACCGTGGCTGCAACCGGGACAGTAGTGCATGGGATTGTCGTTCATCAATTCCGGTTTTGTATAGACCAGATTCTCCGGTTTAATTATTTCGTTGAGTTCCATAATTGTTACTAAATTAACTAATAAATCTCAGTAGATATTGAACAAGTCTGAAGCATATGGCTGCTCCGCCGCAATAGAGAAATACGTGACGGTCGTCGACGGCAAAGTAGCAGATAATCGCTGCTGCCGCCAATACCATGAACAGGATTGTCAATATGCTGTCTGTTTTACTTCCGCGTGTCATCGATAATTCTTAATTTTCAATTCTCAATTATCAATTCCTTAAGCGCGTTCAGTACTTCATCCGGAGTGAACACGATACCACCCAGGCGGCCGAAGTGTTCAACCTTTACTTTTCCGTTTACAGCCAGGCGGATATCTTCCACCATCTGGCCGGCATTCAGTTCGACGGAAAGCATGCCTTTTACCTTTTCGGCATAATCGGCAATGGCTTTTTTCGGGAACGGCCACAGCGTGATCGGGCGCAACAGGCCGAGTTTGATACCTTCGGCACGTGCGATCTCCACAACTTTCTGACAAATACGTGCGGAAGAACCGAAGGCAACCAGCAGATATTCCGCATCGTCGCAATGGAACTCTTCGTAGCGTACTTCGTTTTCTTCAATCTTACGGTATTTAGCCTGGAAGCGGAGGTTGTTCTCTTCCATTTTGGCCGGGTCGAGCTCCAGTGAAGTGATCACGTTCGCTTTGCGGCTTTTCAGTTTGCCCTGTGCGGCCCACGGACATTCGGCGATGATTTCAGTTTCTGTCTTACGCGGACGGAAAGGAGGCATCACCACTTTTTCCATCATCTGGCCGATGATACCGTCGGCAAGGATAATAGCCGGATTGCAATATTTGAAGGCAAGGTCGAAACCCAGTCCGACAAAGTCTGCCATCTCCTGTACGGAAGAAGGGGCCAGGGTAATCAGGCGATAGTCACCGTGTCCGCCACCTTTCACAGTCTGGAAGTAGTCTGCCTGGCTTGGCTGGATTGTTCCCAGGCCGGGACCGCCACGCATGACGTTTACAATCAGACAAGGAAGTTCCGCCCCTGCAATATAGGAAACACCTTCCTGTTTCAGGCTGACGCCGGGGCTGGAAGATGAAGTCAATACACGTTTACCTGTTCCGGCACCGCCATACACCATATTGATCGCTGCCACTTCGCTTTCAGCTTGCAGTACTACCATACCGGTAGTTTCCCAGGGCATTTCAGCCATCAGGGTTTCCAGGATCTCCGATTGCGGAGTGATAGGGTATCCGAAGTATCCGTCGGCACCGTAGCGGATAGCTGCGTGGGCGATGGCTTCGTTCCCCTTCATTAATTTTATCTCTTCTGCCATATCTGTTTTATATTTTTACTTTGTAGATGGTTAAACAGCCGTCGGGACAAACCAATCCGCAACTGGCGCAACCGATGCAAGCATCCGGGTTTTTCATGTACACATAATGGTACCCTTTGTTGTTCACTTCACGCGGGTGTAATTCCAGAACATCGCTGGGGCAGGCAACTACACATAAGTTGCACCCTTTGCAGCGTTCCTGGTTTACAACGACCGCTCCTTTTATCTTTGCCATAGTATAACTAATTATGTTTTATGTCGTGTAGGTCGGCAAAGTTAAGAACTAATGTTGTAAAAACAAGGATTGTTTAGTTTTTTAATAGTCGTTAGCCTCTAATGATAACAGATAGCCAATGAATAGTAATGGCTGTCTGTCAAATTTCATCTGTAGACAGTCCGTAACGCTTCATTTTGTTAAACAACGTTTTCCGGCTGATAGCAAGAGCCTCGGCTGTCAGTGTCCGGTTGAAGTTGTGCTTCTTTAGGGCTTCCAGAATCAGTTCCTTTTCCATTTGCGCATTGATTTCGCGGATGCTTCCTCCGCTTCCGGCGATGGTTGCTTCTTCCGTCGAATCATATCCTTTTACCCGGTCGGGCAAATGTTCGGGGCGGATCGTGCCGTCCGTGCATAAGATCATGGCACTTTGCAGGGCGTTCTCCAGGTCACGCACATTGCCGGGCCAGTCGTAAGAGGAGAGTAGCTTTACCGCTTCGGGAGTGATAGACTGCACATCGAGGCTCAACGCCTGGTTGTATTTACGGATAAAGAAATTAGCCAGCAGGGGAATATCTTCTTTCCTTTCCCTGAGCGGGGGAAGGATCAGGGTAAATACATTCAGACGATACAACAGGTCGAGACGGAAATGTCCGCCTTTTACTTCATCGTCCAGATTACGGTTGGTGGCGGCTACGATACGCACATCTACCGGTATCGCTTTCTTTCCGCCGATTCGGGTGATCTTCCGCTCTTCCAGCACACGGAGCAATTTAACCTGTGCATCCAGGGGAAGTTCTCCCACTTCGTCGAGAAACAATGTCCCGCCGTTTGCCCGCTCGAAAGTACCCGCCTTTGCTTCTTTAGCATCGGTAAAGGCACCGCGTTCATGGCCGAATAGTTCGCTTTCCATCAATGTCAGGGGAATGGCGCCGCAGTTGATCGCAACGAAAGGACCGTTTGCCCGCAGGCTGTTGTGGTGGACGGCACGGGCGATCAGTTCTTTTCCTGTACCGCTCTCGCCGTGGATCAGGACGGTCGCATTGGTTTCCGCTACCCGCAGGACCTGTGCCATCACTTGTTTCAGTCCTGTGTTCTCGCCGATCACGTTGCTTCGTTTTTCCCCCAGTGTCTTTTTCAGGGTGGAGATTTCACCTTTCATGCGGCTGTGTTCGACGGCACGTTTGACGGTGAGTAATAATTTATCGTTGTCGAAAGGCTTTTCTATAAAGTCGTAAGCCCCTTTCTTCACAGCGTCGACGGCGAGGGAGATGGAACCGAAGGCTGTCACAAAAAGGACAACCTGGGTCGGGGAGATACGCCTGATCTCCTCCAATGCTTCCACACCGGTCAGTACCGGCATCTGCTGGTCCAGCAGAATAACGTCGGGCTGGAAGGAGAGGAGAGCCTCTACCGCCTCCCGTCCGTTTTCGACGGGCATTACATCATATCCTTCATCGGTCAGCAAACGGGCGATCATCTTGCGGATGCGCGGCTCGTCGTCGGCAACTACTATTTTTGCTTTCATATGCGTTGCGGTAATTTTATATTTATACAAGTGCCTTTGTCCGGCACGCTTTTTACTTCGATCTCGCCTTCATGGCGGTTGATGATACCGTAGCAGATGGCGAGCCCGAGTCCGGTCCCTTCTTCCTTGGTCGTGAAGAAGGGGTTGAATACATTCTCGATGTTCTTCTGTTCGATCCCCTTGCCGCTATCCTCGAACGAGATGATCAGGTAACGGGAATGGGTATTGATGGGAGTTCCCTTTTCTATACTTATTATTAATGTACGCGAGCGTTCCGGCGGATTCTTCCCCATCGCTTCGACGGCATTCAGGATGATATTCAGGAAAACCTGTTTCAGCTGTTCCGCATCCCCCTGGATGGTCGTGTTGTCGGTGAAATATTCGAATTCCACCTCTACGTTTTGTTTACGTAATGTATTGGTCACCAGCAGAAGCGTCTGGTTGATCAGCTGTTCGATATTTATATCGGACGTGTTCAGGTCAGACGGACGGGCGAAAGACAACAGACCTTGTACGATCTTGTTGATACGTTCCACTTCCGAGATCAGCTCCGTCACCATTTCGCTTTTTACTGGGTCGGCGCTGAAGTCTTTGCTCAGATATTGTATCGTGCTCCGGATGGCTGTCAGCGGGTTACGTATCTCATGGGCCGCCCCGGCTGCCAGTTCGCCGAGTGTTGCCAGGCGGTCGGTACGGTACATCTTTTTCAGACGTTCGGTCTGCTGCTCGTAAAGCGAAGCATGTTCGATGGCGAATGTAGCCTGGTTGATCAGGATGGAAAGCAGGTTCAGTTCCTGTTCGGTGAATGGGGCGCCATCGGTTTTCTTCCCTAAAAAGATCGTACCGTTGATCTGGTTCATGATCTTGAGGGGGAAGATCAGTTCGGCACCCAGTTGCCTGATTATTTCCTGTTCTTCGGGAGGAAAATAGGAGACGATATCCGGATGCCTGGAGATGATCAGGTGCTTTTCGTTGACAGACAGCCAGCTGATCAGCCGGCTGCGGTTGGTCAGCGTCACAGGCTTGTTCTTCGCTTCGTTCTGCAGTTTGAATTTGCCTGTGTTTTCATCCAGCAGGAAGATATAAACACTTTCTACCGGGCATATTTGCTTTACCTTGGCAACGATATTGCCGATAAGCAGTGACTTGTCGACGATCAGAGTGAGCGACCGGTTAAACTCCGAGAGTAGCTGCTCCAGGTTCGGTTGTCTGGGTTGTTCGTCCTTCTTGAATAGTGGCATACTTTTTCTTGATCTTTGTGCAAAAGTACGCAAAATCGTATTAATTGAAACAATCGAACTTCGGTTTATCTCCCATCTCGAGCAACAACGTCCCTCCGGATACGATGGCAGCGAATGGTATTCGGGGTTGTTTCAGTTCTTTTCCGTTCAGATAAGCCTTTTGGATATAGATGTTTTCTTTTGAGTTGTTGCGGGCTTCGATCGTGAAAGTCTTCCCTTTATAATAACCGGGGTCCAGACGGATCGTTATTTTGTTGAATAGCGGGCTGCTCAGTTCCAGTTCCGGCTTCAGGGAAACTCCTCCGTTCATTTCGAACAGACCCAGTGCGCTCATCACGTACCAACCGCCCATCTGACCTTCATCCTCGTCGCCTTCCCAACCATGATAAGGGGTTGAGCCGTAGAAACTGTCCAGGATGGCACGCGACCATTTCTGGGCCAGCCAGGGTTTACCGGAATAGTTGAACAGGAACGGGGTACACATATTTACTTCGTTTCCCTGATTGATGTAAAACTCAGCCGACTGTCCTGTGGTACGGTCGAATACATGGGCGGCAAACTTATGCTTTTCCGATTTGATAAATCCCTCTTCCAGCCGGCTGTTGAAGAGGTCTTTCCCCAGGAAGTCTACCAGTCCGGGAATATCGTGCGGCACGTACCAGGAGTATTGCCAGCTGTTGCCTTCAATGAATCCCTTATTGGAGAACACATCGAAATCCGGGTCCCAGTTACCCAGGCTGTCACGCCGCATGACGAACTTTTTCTCCGGGTGGAATACGTTCTTATAATTCATCGAACGTGCCAGCAGCGCTTTTCCTTCTTTTTTCTTTCCGAGTGCCAGGGCCAGTTGGGAGACGCACCAGTCGTCGTACGCATAATCGAGCGTTTTGGAAACCACTCCCTTTTCCATCGGCATATACCCTTGTTTGATATAAACGTCCAGCAGAGGGTTACCGCAGCTGCCTCCGCAGGGATGGTCGATACCTGTTTCCGTGACGTTTTTCAGCACGGCTTCATAGATTGCTTCACCGTCTTTGCGTATGCCTTTTTGATAGGCGGCAACCATCAGGGCTGTTTCGTGCGAACCTTCCATGATGCCGGAGTATTCCAGTCCGGCCGGCCCTTTGCTTGTCCATCCGGTATGTTTGAACATCTCCAGCTGGGTGGTTACCCAATCGTCCACGATGCGGGGGGAGATGATCGACCAGAGGCCGTTTAGATTCCAGAAACTGTTCCAGAAGGCATCGCCGCCATACATATTTCCGTGATCCAGTTGTTGTATGTTTTCACAAGCGTCTCTATATTGGCCGTTCACATCGTTCCATGTTTGTTTGCCGGCATAGGCACGGTACAGGTTGGTGTAGAATTTCGTTTTGTCCACCTCGTTCGTTCCTTCTATTTCTATTCTGCCGAGCAGTTCGTTCCATTTGTTGCGGGTCTGGGCGACTACCCGGTCGAAGTCATATTGCAAGGGGGCGAGTTCGGTGTCCATATTCAGCCGTGCCTGTTCGATACTTACCAGCGATAAACCGGTTGAGACGGTTATGCTTTCTCCTTCGGTTGTGGAATAGATTGCGTAGGCTCCGATATCGTTCTTGCCGGCAATGGATTGTATGTCGTCTTTTTCTACTCCTTCGTTCCATCCGTTCAGTTGCGCGAAAGGTTTGCTGAAGCGGATGATGAAATGCAGTTTGTAGTTGTTCCAGTTACTCCACGGACCGGACTGGCAGTCGGCATATCCTTCGAGTTCGGTATTGCTGACTTTGGTGATGCAGGCATCTTTCACATTGAAGCCATAGTCCCATTCGGTCGGGAATAGGAGGTCTATCAGTATCCTGGATTCTTTTCTTTCGGGAAAAGTGTACCGGTGAATGCCGCAACGGGTGGTGGCCGATAGTTCCGCTTTTACCTCATGATCGTATAAATAGACGGAATAGTAACCGGGTGAGGCCTTTTCCGTTTCTTTCAGTATGCGTGAATGATAGCCGGCGTTTGCTCCTTTATAGGGAGAATCAGCCGAAGGGTTTGTCAGGGCCAGGTCGGCTGTGGTCGGCATGATCATCAGGCCACCCATCGTCCAGGCATGCAGATGGCTGAAACCGGAAACGCTGTTGATGGCGTATTCGTATCCTCCCATCCAGACATTCCCCTGGTTATCCGGTCCGAGTTGCACCATGCCGAACGGTTCTTGTGCATAAGGCCCCAGCATCCACCGGGAGTTGGAAGTACCGATAAACATATCCACATAATCGACGGGTTCTTTCGGCTTTGCCGAAATGAGGGTGAAAGGGAGAGTCAGGAGAATTAAGATGTAACTGCTTATTTGTCTGCTATTCATGGTGTTGATCTATTAATTATTGTAAGGCAAAGGTATGTGTTTTCTTGTGTACAGGTATATAACTTTCTGCTGATTCGGTTGCATTATCTTATGATGGCGTGCAATTGGGTAAAATATTACCCACTTTGGGTAACGGCTTTCCCTTTTACCCAAGAGGGAAATAATTACCCATCCGGGTAACCGGTGGAAATACAACCGGTTGCAGTTTTGGCACGCCATTTGCCTTATTATAGGCAGGTAAAACAATAAATAATGACAATTGGGTAACCTGTTACCCGAAAGAACTTAATTCGATATAGTATGAAAAGAAATTTACTGGTATCACTGTTGATGGGATTCGCTTTGGCAGGGCATGCGGAGACGGAGAATCTCCGGCAGATCACCTATGATGAAGCGATTCACATTGCTTTGGGGGAAAGCTATACGGTGAAATATTACAAGGAAGATATGGACGCAACCCGTTACTCTTACCTTTACACAAAAGCACAATTCAAGCCGTTGCTGAACTTTGACTTCTTTACTCCTTCATGGACGGAAAGCCTGACGGAGATTTCGCAGGCCGACGGTCTGCCGGTCTACAACTCTACCGGTTCGTTGCAAGTGGGCGGTAACCTGAACTTTACATATGTCTTGCCTACCGGCGGTAATTTCGCCCTGAGCTCCAAGATGTACTGGGAGAATTACCGGACTACACTTTCGCAGCGGGATTATGAAGAGCTGGAACGCGACCAGGTGTACAGCCGTTTCGCCCTCTCTTTCAACCAACCCATCTTTACCGCCAATAAACTGAAGGAAAACATGAAAGTGGCCGAACTCGATTATAAGAAGAGTACCTGCTATTTCACCCGTATCCAGATGGATATTGTCTATAATGTAACGGAGAGTTTCTATACTGTATATAAACTGGCCTACGAACATAAAATCAATCAGGACCGCCTGGTCAACTCCCGTGAAGCCTACCGTATCACCAAATTGAAGCAGGAGACGGGCAACCTTCCCGAAGGTGAAATGCTGATTGCCGAGATTACCGTCGCACAAGACGAAGCCCGTGTGATGGAAAGCGAAGGCAAGCTCGCCGCCGCCAAAGACCAGTTCAAGCTACTTATCGGCCTTGACCTCAAAGAAGAGATCGACCTGAAAGCGGATATGGAGTTCGAGGCCTTCATCGTCGACATGCAACTGGCTATCGACGAGGCTTTGCGTAACCGTATGGAAATAAAGGAAGACAACCTCGATATCGAGCTTCAGGCCATCGAAGTGAAGCGTGCCAAACGGGAACGGGAATTTAAAGGAAACATTTCCGCTTATTATGATTTCACCGGATTGAGTACACGCGGAGATGGAACAGTCGGTCAACTGGTCGGCTCATCCTTTGATAACATGCGCGACCGTCCGGCTAACCGGGGTATCGCCCTGACCGTCTCTTATCCGCTTCTGGACTGGGGACGTGCCAAAAACCAGGTACGCCGCGAGCAAGTCCGCCTGAAACAGCGCGAATTAAATCTCGACAATACCAAGCGGACTATCGAACAGGAGATTCGCGAGATCGTCCGTAGTGTGTATGAAGCGGAGAAGCGTTACCGCATCAACCGCCGGAATCAGGAAGTGGCGATACAGAGTTACCGTATCAGCCAGATGCGTTTTGAGAACGGCGATATGACGAGCCAGGAACTTTCTATCGAACAGGAGCGCCTTTCGCAGGTGCAGCTTGCCTATATCGACAGTTATATCACCTATCGTCTCTCGGTGGCCGACCTGAACCGGAAGACCATGTATGACTTCGAACATAACCGCAGTTTTCTGCCGGAGAAAGGATAGAAACCAGATTCGCTTAGTATTCTGGTTCATAGCAGATTGCAGTTTCATTGCTGTTCCTGCTTGTGAAACAAAAGTTTCTCCTGCATGAAACTTTAGTTTCCTCCTGATAAAACTAAAGTTTTCATAGCGGGAAACTGAAACGCCTTCGGGAGCAAATTAGAATGATAACATAATAAATAAGAACAGATGAACAAACACATGAAAAGTTTTATTGCGGTATTGCTGGCCATCCTTCTGATGCCCTTTACCGTCCGGGCACAGGAAGACAGCGAAGCAGCCTTGTTGCTCGATCTGAAAAAGACCCGTGCCGATTATGAAGTGGCCAAACAGAAGTATGAGAACGACACGAAGCTGTATAATGAAAAAGCCATCTCAGCCAACGATTTCAACCGTTCGAAGAATGAGCTGCTGAGTAAGGAAGTCGATTATCAGAAACTGATCCTGAAGCTGATCTCCCAGCAGAGTTACATAACGGTGGAACGTGCGGTGAAGTATCAGGACCAGCGGGGCGAACGCAAGGTGAAGATCACCCTGAAAAGTGCCCTCGAAGGGAACGAAGAGTATCTGAGCCAGTTCAAGGAACACTTCGATGTGTTCACGCCTGAGATGCGTTCCGGTAAGATATATAATATATATGTATCTTTGGTGGATAATGAGTCGAAAACGATCATCGGTTCGCCGTATGAGTTTCGTGTCCCTTCCATCGAGTTGGGGAAGGTGGCGACGGCCGATTTCGAATTGCTGAAAGATGCGGAGAACCTGACCGTTTCGCTGAACTACAACAACCGGAAGGATGAAAAGAATATCTATCTGAAAAAAGATGCCAGTGTGAACGTGATCGACATATCCTCCATGCAGTTCAGCCAGGAAGCTGACCTGAGCAGCAAAGCGACTTACGATCTGACACTTGAGCGCTTCTCCACTTCGGATGATGTCTACCGCCTGGAAGTGCTTGACCTGCCACGCCAGATCAGTTACGACTTTACCGACGGAGAAAGTAAGGTGACGCAGATCAAATTTGCGCAGGGTGTAAACATAAAGAAGTTATCTTTGCAGGTCTATTTGCCGGATCGCGACGACCAGCAGGTAGTGATCGATAAGCCGATAAAGTTCCAGGTGCAGACCGTAACGGCGTCGAACGGCGAGAAGGCCGGAAGCGAGAACCTGGAGATTATCCCTCGCGGAAAAGGAAAGATCGAAGTGCGTGCAAACAATCTCTACCACGAAACGACCGTCGGCAAAGAAGTGGTTATGGACGTAACAGTCCGCAACGGTGGAACCCGCCGCCTGGATAACATCAAGCTGACAACAGAGAAGCCTCTCGGATGGGATACTCGTATCGAACCGGATGTAATCAGCAGCCTGGAACCGGAAAAGGAATTAACGGTAAAAGTAACCATCATCCCGCCATCAGACGGTGGAGTAGGTGCCCAGGAAGTGAAGATCAAAACGGAAGCAATGGCCGACAACCGCAAGGTAGATACGGAAGACAAGACAGTCCGCATCCAGGTAAATGCTTCGACTTCTGTTTTCGGCACCATCTTCCTGATCCTGTTGCTGGTCGGCTTTATCGGGGGAATCGTTTGGTTCGGAATGAAGCTTAGCAAAAGATAGTTACTTTTCCCTTGATGGAAAAGTAACCAAAAGATCAAGGCTGCACCGGCTTCACTGCTACGGAAGAAGACTACGCTGTCGCATCTGAACTCGCTTCGCTCAAACAGCAGATGCTCCTAAAGCTTCGTCTTCTTCCTTCGCGGACGTTCATCCGCTGATGCCTTTCATAGAACGCGTTGCGTTCTTTGGGGATTGCCGACACCGACACCTATATAACAGGCAGTGTCGGCCATCCCCGGAGGAAGTGAAACTTCCTAAAAAGGCATCAGCTGGCGAGCGTAAAGCGCAGCAGCCGGAGTGAGCGTTCGGAGCATCCGCTGTTTGAGCGAAGCGAGTTCGGAGGCGACAGCGAACGTAGGATGCGGAGTAGCGAGGCAGATGTAGCCTTGAACTTTTGATTACTTTTCTTTCAAGAGAAAAGTAATAACGAAAATAAGAATAATAACAATTGAAATTAAAACATAAACACCATGTTACAAGCAATCGATTTGACAAAGAGATACGAAGACGGCAATTTGGCCCTTGATGCCTTGAACCTAGAGATCAAGCCGGGCGAAATCTTTTTCCTGCTGGGAGCAAACGGGGCAGGGAAGACCACTTCTATCAATATCTTCCTCAACTTCATCGAACCCACTTCGGGCCATGCCTTGATCGACGGTATCGACGTTATGGAAAAACCGCTGGAAACAAAGAAGCATGTCGCTTTCGTTTCCGAGAATGTAATGCTTTACGGTAACTTCACCGCCCGTCAGAACCTCGACTTCTTTGCCCGCCTGGGCGGTAAGACGAACCTGACGAAAGACGATTACTATAACGTCATGCGCCGTGTCGGCCTGCAGGAAGAAGCCTTCGAACGCAAGCTGAAAACCTTCTCCAAAGGTATGCGCCAGAAGGTCGGACTGGCCATCGCCATCATCAAAGATGCCGACAACATCGTTATGGACGAGCCGACCACCGGACTCGACCCTAAGAGTGCAGCCGAACTGATGCAGATATTGATTAACCTCCGTAACGCCGGCAAGAGTATCCTGATGTGTACCCATGATCTGTTCCGTGCCAAGGCAGTGGCCGACCGTGTCGGTATCATGAAGGAAGGCCGCCTGGTGATGCTCCGTAGCCGTGAAGAGTTCCTCCAGGACGACCTCGAGCGTATCTATCTGGATTATATGCAGGAAGCTATTTTGGAATAAGAGTGTAAACCATTAATAATAAGTAATATGATTTGGTTAATAGCAAAGAAAGATTTCCTGCTGAACTTGTTGTCGGTCAGGTTTATTATAGGGTTTGTACTGTGTCTGCTGGTGATACCGTTCACGGTGATCGTCAGTGTGGAGAATTATCAGAACCAGGTGCGTGTCTTTAAGATCGAACAGGCAAAGGCGGATAAGGAAATGAAAGAGAGCCGCGTATGGTCACATGTTCGTCCTACTGTTATACAGGTGCCGGAGCCGCTGAGTATCTTTAGTACGGGTATTATCGGTGATGTCGGCAATAAGGTGAAGGTTTCTTTCTGGGAATATCCGCTGTTTCCCGAAGGGCATACTCTTACCCGCGACAACCCTTCGTTGAATGCCTTCTTCTCGATAGACTTTTCGAAAGTGGTCGCTATTCTTATCTCGTTGCTGGCACTCGTTTTTTCGTATGATGCCATTACCCGTGAACGGGAAGACGGGACGATGAAGCTGACCTTTACCGGGCAGGTGAGCCGTATCTCTTTCCTGATGGGTAAGTTATTGGGATTGTTGCTGACGTTACTGCCTATTTTGCTGTTCTGTTATCTGCTGGCCTGCCTGATCATTGTGGTTAATCCGGCGATTTCCCTTTCTGTATCCGACTGGGGCGGCTTGTCGCTGCTTTTCCTGACTTCCGTCATTTATATGATGGTATTCCTGTTGTTGGGAATGTTTATTTCCAGCCGGGTGACGCATTCGTCTTCGTCCATTATTATCAGCTTGCTGTGCTGGATATGGTTCCTTTTCCTGATGCCTAATATTGCGACTTATCTGGCACAAAGTATTTCGAAAGCGCCTTTATACGATAATGTACAGGCAACCATGAGAAATTATGACGAGGCTTTTCATAAAGAATATATGGAGGAATGGCCGCGTGCGTCCCAAAGGGTCAATATGAAATATTTGAGTTATAATAATTGTACCGGTGACGGACAGGAATATCTGGAATTGGCCGGAGGCCCGAAAGAGACACCTTTGTTCCATCAGCAGATGCAGATTTGGGCAACTCCTGTCATGCTGAATAATGCGGATAAGAAATGGGCCTTGCAGCGGAACTATCTGGACGGACTGGTGCGTCAGCAACGGTTGCAACAAGCCATCGCCTGGTTGTCGCCCTCCGAATTGTTCGACCAGACAACGGATGCTTTATGCCGTACCGATGCGGGCAGCTTCCTTAAATATATGGAAAGTTTGCGTAAATACCGGGAGAACGTCATTACCTATTTCAAGGATCATAAGCTGTTTGAGTCTACTGCTTACTTTACTGCCCAATCTTTGGATGAATTCCCTACACAGGCAGAAATTGACTTGGGAGGCGAAGAGGTGTGGAGGAAATATGACAGAAGTAATTCTGAATTTCCGTATCTGGATACCAGCGGTGTTCCCCTCTATGTTCCTCAACCGATCACACTTTCGGCTACGTTGGGTGCTGCGCTGGGACGTTTATGTGCCCTGTTGGGATTGGTGATCGTATTGTTGGTCGGGACAATCGTGTCGTTTATGAAATATGATGTCAGATAATAAATAATTACAGTTATGTTTACAACTTTATATATACGTGAATTGCAGAACTATCTGTATAGTCTGCGCTTTCAGGTTTCTTTTGTAATTGTTGTGCTGGTGTTTACGTTGGGTAGTGTTTCATTCGCTTCTTCTTTTAAGGATATGCATGATAATTATACCAAATATAGCGTAGCACAGCAGGAAGCAATAGGCAAACAAGCCGAAAATATCTCAAAAGTAGCGACAGCAAGGAACAGCTTTATCATCTCTCCGCGCGAAAACAGTGTGATTGCGGATTGCAAGGAAAGCTATTTACCTAACCGTATTACCTACAGTGCTTATAATGTGTTTGATTATTCGGTACGCCATGATAGCAATAATCCTCTTCTGATCCGTACGGATAGTTTGAGTTGGTCGTTTATCGTTTCCATGTTCCTGAGTTTTATTACGCTGCTTTTTGCTTTTGATGCCATTTCAGGGGAAAAGGAGGAGAGGACGCTGGCTTTGGTCTTTTCAAATGCCGTACCCCGGCGCACCTTCTTGTGCAGTAAGCTTTTGAGTATTATAACAGTGATAGGAGTCATGGAACTGGTCGGTATCATAATCAGTCTGATTATCCTGGCTGTTTCCGGTCAGGTGCAGTTGAACAGTAGCTTTCTGATAGAGACTGCCGGGTTTATACTGATCAGCCTTTTGTTTATCACTACGTTTGCCGTATTCGGTTTGCTGTCGTCGGTGGTGACGCGCTACTCCAATATCAGTTTGCTTATCTCGCTTTGTTTCTGGTTGTTTGCTGCGGTAGTCATTCCTAATACGTCTGTATTCTGGGCAAAGACGCTGTTCAGCATACCGACATCGGACGAAGTGGCTCAGAAGCGTCAGGAGGCATCCGATGATATTAACCGGAATGCACCGGAAGGAAGCTGGTCGTCCAATGGTGGGGATGCGTTTTATCCCCGGCATGAGTTGCGTGCACGAAACCAGAGTAATCTGATGAATAGCGATAAGAAGTATAATGATGCCTATTACCTGCAACAGTTCCGTCAGTTTGAGCAAACCCGTAATTTCACACTGCTGTCACCGATCGCGCAGTTCGATTATATGAATGAAGCGTTTCTGGGAGGTGGTTACCTGCGTTTCCAGAAGAACTGGAATGACCTGCATGCTTTCCAGGAACAATTCTTACAGTGGTTCAAAGACGTCGATGCCAAGGATGACGGCAGCCCTCACTGGTATAATCCTTATGAAGATTATTCCACCAGTAAGAAACCTGTAGCCGTCGATCAGATTCCTCAATACCAGGAACAGATCGCCTCTTTCGAGCAACGCATCGAATTCATCGGCGGTTATATGATTGCTATGATAGTTATGATTGCTGTTTTGTTTATGGCTTGCTTTTATTTCTTTACAAGATACGATGTACGGTAATAACTGTCTAAATTTTGTACATCACTGTCTAATTATTGGACAGAATGGGAATTTAGTGATAAATATATATGTTTGATAAATAGATGTTTGTGTGTTTTGGCACGCTGTTTGCATTATAAACGGCGTTGCCGGACATACTGTAAAGTAAAACCGGGCAGCTGTCCGTTATTGGATAGGTTATTATTTATAAAATAGGTAGTTATCAGATAGATACACTTATGGCATGCTATTTGCCATGAATTAGGTAAAAAGATAAACAATACTAATAAGATGTGTGTTTTCAACATGGAGGGAGCAACTCTGGCGAACTGCTCCCTTTTATAACCTAAAAAGGTTAACATAATTGATGAGGTTCTCTTTGGCGAGAGAACAAGCTCTTCCTTGTGCGTGAGCATAGGGGAGAGATTTTTTTATGCTTTAGCTCCTTTCATGGATAACTTTTCAAGGAAATATACGATAGCGAAGCCAAATATCATTAATCCTACGGCTTCCCACAACAACTGGTCCGGCAAAATATTTGCTTCAACCAACGGCTTGATCACTCCATGGCTGTCGGTATATGTCTCGATTGTTTCTTTCCAGGGCCATACTTTGTTGAGCGAACCCAGCATAAAACCGGCCAATACTGCGATTGTCGTATCATGGAACCGGCGCAGGGCATAAGAGAGTACTCGTGAAAATGAAGTGATACCTATTGCCGCGCCACAGATAAATACGAGCATGACCGGGATATTGAGTGTCTTTACCGCTTCCATGATATAGAAATATTTTCCGAGCAATACCAGAATGAAACTACCCGAAATACCCGGCAAGATCATCGCGCAGATCGCAATGGCTCCGCAAAGGAAGATAAAGAACAGATTTGTCGGTGTCTCCGCCGGTGTGGCAACGGTAATGTAATAAGCAATGATAGCCCCGATGATAAAACTCAGTATCGATTTCCAGTTCCATTGTTTGATATCTTTCGATACGAACCAGGTGGAAGCCAGTACCAACCCGAAAAAGAAGGCCCACACCAGGATCGGATGGGTAACCAACAGCCAGGTAATGAGCTTTGCCAGCGAGAAAATGCTGATCCCGATGCCGGCAACGATAGCCAGCAGGAAGTTGGCATTTATCGCTTTCCAGAAAGCGGCGATCTTACCGGTGAAGAGTAGCTTCAGGCTTGCTCCGTTAATACTCTTGATCGAATCGATCAGTTCTTCATAAATACCAACAATAAAGGCAATTGTGCCGCCCGATACGCCGGGAACAACATCGGCTGCGCCCATACCCATGCCTTTCAAAAGTAGGAGACCGTAGTCTTTTAGATTTCTGTCCATTATTAGTTATTATTGTCCTTATTATTGAGGAATTCCTTTGTCAGATCTTCCGGCGGGATATGTTTGCCCAGCAACTGCTGCTCCACATCGCTGAAGTCGATACCTGAGTTTTCCAGGTACTCGATCAGTTCTTTCGGGGTAGTCTTGCTGAAATGTTCGCCGAAATGCTTCATATCTCCTTTAGCCAGATAAGCCATAGCCATATGGAGATGGATAAAAGGCAGATTCGGATTAACGGCATATACCTTATTATAATATTTGATCGCCTTGTCGATATCGCCTTTCATGTAGAGATACTGTCCGGCATGGAAAAGGCTTTCAAAATCCTCCGGTTGATAGTAGTCTCCTTTATCCAATACTTCGAACAGACGTTCGGTGGTCTCGACTGCCTGCTTGTCTTCTCCGTTTTCTACGTAGGTCAAAGCCAGCAGAGAGAGTATCCTGACATTGTTGGGGAATAGTTCGACCGCCTTTGTCAATGTCTTGGAAGCCTCCCGGTGACGTTCCGTTTCTGCACAGCAACGGATGAAGTTGATGTATGCAGCCGGTTCGTTGTCAGTCACCTTTTTGCCGATAATATCTTTCAGCAGATTATAGGCTCCTTCAAAATTCTCAAGTTTGATATAACACTCAGCCATGAGCGGTTTGATGCGCTCCGCCATCTCAAAGTCGCCATTGATATCCTGATATACTTCCAGTGCCTTTTCATAATTTTCGTTCATGTAGAGGCAGTAGGCTTTCAGTATCTTCAACTCCGGGTCCGAATCATCGCAGGTCAGTGCAAAGTCGAATGCTTCGATTGCCTTTTCGAACTCCAGTTTAATCGAATATAACCGTCCGAGTGTGAACCAGTATTCGTGGGAGTAAGGGTTTTTGTCGATCAGTTCGTTGCAGATGCTGATCGCCCCGTCGATGTCTCCTTCTATTTCCCGGTTGTAGCATAACTCATCTTTCAATACCAGATTCTGAGGGAATAAATCAATGCCGCGGTTTATGAAATCGCGGGCTTCATTGTTCATTTCCATATCACTTAAAAGGGGAGCGGTACATTCGAATACCGTTTCCAGATAATCGCAATCCTCTTCGATCAATTTTTCTGTGTACTCGATCAGTTTATCATACCGGTCGAGCATGCAATAACATTCTAACCGTAATAAGTCAAGGTCCTGGTTGTCTGTTTCAGCGATTGAATCGATCAGAGCCAGTGCACTGTTATAATCTTCATTATAAACGAAGAGTTTGCATTGTCTGATCTGTAAGTCTGTATTACCCGGATGAAGTTTTAGTCCTAAAGCTAAAACTTCATCAAAGTAGTCATAATTATCCGATTCTTCAAAGCTGCCCAACAGTTCATCTACTTCATCTGCATCGAAATAGGGTTCTTTTCCCATTTCGCGGGCAGACAGATAACGTTGTAGCAGGCGTGAAATATCATCTTTTTTCATAGGGAATAATTTTAATGTGCCAATATGCCAATTTGTTAATATGCCAATAACCGGAATGATTAGTATATCCTGTCTGGTACATTATTAAAATCGGCGCATTGGCATATTGTTTAATTGGCAAATTATCAAGCCTTGTCCTTCACCTTGCTCCACGTATCTTTCAGGGATACGGTGCGGTTGAAGACGAGCTTTTCGGGCGTAGAGTCTTTGTCTACGTTGAAATAACCGATACGCTGGAATTGTAAATAATCTAACGGTTTGGCGTTTGCCAGATATTTTTCCACGTAACAGTTCGTTAATATTTTCAGAGAATCCGGATTGATGATCTCTTTCATCGCATCCAGCACGGAGCAATTCTTGGCTTCGCGGATAGCGGCCAGTTCATCACGCGGATTTTCTACTTTCCAGAGTCGGTCGTACAAGCGGACTTCTGCCGGCAGGCTATGCGCACAACTCAGCCAATGTAGCGTTCCTTTTACTTTGCGGTTGCTGTCCGGCATGCCGCTCTTGGTATTCGGATCGTATTCGCAATAGACTTCCACCACTTCGCCTGCATCGTTTTTCTTGCAACCGGTACACTTCACGATGTAAGCATTCTTCAGACGTACTTCCTGTCCGGGAGTCATACGGAAGAACTTCTTCGGTGCATCTTCCATAAAGTCGTCTCTTTCCATCCACAGTTCGCGGCTGAATTCGATCAGGTGGCTGCCTGCTTCCGGGTCTTCCGGGTTGTTGATAGCTTCCATCTCTTCCACCTGTCCTTCCGGATAATTGGTGATGATCAGTTTGACCGGATCGAGAACGGCCGATACACGGGTGGCACGGGCATTCAGGTCTTCACGAACGGCACTTTCCAACAAGGCGAATTCGTTCAGGGCGTCGTAAGTGGTATATCCGATCTTATCGACGAATTTACGGATAGACTCGGGAGAATAACCACGGCGGCGGAATGCACAGATAGTCGGCATACGGGGATCGTCCCAACCGTCGACCAGCTTTTCTTTTACCAGTGTAAGCAGGTTACGTTTGCTCATCAGCGTATAACTCAGGTTCAGTTTGTTGAACTCAGTCTGACGCGGACGGTTGTCGTCGAGATCTTTACCCTCTTTCAGCCAGTCGATGAACAGGTCGTATAACGGACGGTGTACCACAAACTCGAGTGTACAAAGCGAGTGTGTAACGCCTTCAAAGAAGTCGCTCTGTCCGTGGGCAAAGTCGTACATCGGATACACTTTCCATGTGTCGCCGGTGCGGTGATGGTGTGCCGACGTCACTACGCGGTAGATGATCGGGTCGCGGAAGTGCATGTTCGAGTTTGCCATATCTATTTTGGCACGCAATACCATAGCACCTTCTTCCACTTCGCCGTCGCTCATCTTTTGGAACAACGCCAGGTTTTCTTCGATGGGACGGTCGCGATACGGACTATTGATACCCGGTTGGGTAGGGGTTCCTTTCTGCTGGGCGATAACTTCCGAACTTTGTTCGTCGATATAGGCTTTTCCTTCCTTGATCAGACGGATGGCAAAATCCCACAATTGCTGGAAATAGTCGGATGCGTAATAGATGTTACCCCAATGGAATCCGAGCCATTCTATATCTTCCTTGATTGCATCGACGTACTCTACATCTTCTTTTACAGGGTTCGTGTCGTCGAAACGAAGGTTACAAACTCCGTTGTAACGTTCTGCAATACCGAAATCCAGACAGATTGCTTTGGCGTGTCCTATATGCAGATAGCCGTTTGGTTCGGGTGGGAAACGGGTTTGTATACGTCCGCCATTTTTACCTTCTGCCAGGTCTTTTTCAACATTTGCTTCAATAAAATTCAGGCTTTTTTTGCCTTCTTCTTCGTTCGTTCTGATATCGCTCATATCTGTTATAAATATGTTATTTCTTTATTAACGGAACAAAGGTAGCGATTTCTTTATTTGCTGCATAGCAATACAAGTTTTTTCCTGTATTTGTGGCTTAATTTTATCGAACAGAGTATAATACATGGATAAGGAAAAAGTTGTTTTACCGGCTTTTCTTAATTGGGTTATTATCGTCTTACTATAGCACACAGGTGACGCAGATCAGGCGGATTTACACAGAGAAGATGTTTATTTTATTAAATAAGAATCTGTGCTCATCCATTCAATCTGTGTCACCTGTGTGCTATGGTGAAACGTTGAATGTAATGCGTCAGAACAAGCTGATTAGCAGAGCTATGTTCAATACCGTAACCATGGTTCCCAATAATACGAGAAGGATGGTGGTTGAACGGGAGTTGACATATTGTCCCATTACTTTCTTGCTGGAGGTTAGATATACCTGGGTAAAGACTGTGATAGGAAGCTGCACGCTCAGCAACATCTGCGAGAGGATCAGTCCTTTGAACGGGTCGCCTATCAGGAAGATGATGAGCAAGGCCGGAACGAATGAAAGAATGACTCCCAGCTTGGAGTGTAAGTCTTTATGATTGTAGGCTTCGCCGTAGAAGCCGGCAAAGATGGAGGCTCCCGCAATACCCGATGTGATCGTTGAAGAAATACCGGCCAGCAGCAGTGCGGCGGCAAAGATCACGCCGGCGTTGTTTCCAACCAGGGGAACCAGTAATTGTTGCGCCTGGTCCAGTTCGTCGACGGTAATCTTTTCTTTGAAGAATGTTGCTGCTGCCAGGATGATCATAGCCGAGTTGATTGCCCAGCCGATAACCATCGACAGGAGCGTATCATAAAATTCATATTTCAGTTGCTTCTTAATGACCGATTCATCTTCCAGGTTCCATTCGCGGCTCTGTATCACTTCCGAGTGGAGAAAGAGGTTGTGGGGCATCACTACGGCACCGAGCACACTCATGATGATCAGCATAGAGTTGGGAGGAAACGACGGTTTTACCCATCCGGTGACGGCCTGTCCCCAATTGACATCGACCAAAGCCAGTTCATACAGGAAAGAGAGGCCGATAATGGAAACGAACATGATGATCCAGCGTTCTATCTTGCTGTAGGTATTGCTGAGAAGCATGATCAGGCAGGCAATCGTAACGATTACGGCACCAATCTTTATCGGTATGCTGAACAACATCCGCAGTGCAATGGCACCACCTAATATCTCGGCAAGCGAAGTCGAAATGCTGGCAAGCATGGCCGAACCCAGAATAGGACGGCTAAGCATCCGGGGCATATATTTATTGGTCGCTTCCGATAAGCACAAACCGGTTACGATTCCGAGGTGGGCAACGTTGTGCTGGATAATGATCAACATGATGGAAGAGAAAGTGACCACCCATAGCAGTGCATATCCGAATTCGGAACCGGCTGCCAGGTTGGTTGCCCAGTTTCCGGGGTCGATGAATCCTACGGTGACTAATAATCCAGGGCCTATATATTTTAAAAGGTCTAATCCTCCGGAACGAGGTTTGTGATTGATCTTGAGTTTGTCTAGCAGTTTCATGTTTTTATTACTTGTTATATCAAAATGTTAGTTACTTTCTTTTTATTCTTTCCTGTAGTCTTTTGAAACAGACCTACCTCTAAATTCATTTAGACGTACGTGTAAATCGATTTAGACCTAGGTGTAAATAAAATTAGACGTACCTCTAATAGAAATAACAAAGGGAACGTTTTATTGTTTTCTACGGGAATGTCAGAATAAACGACGTTTTGTTTATCGCCGGATTGCTCTTTAAGGCAATGCTACCCCCCGAGAGCCGCATGATCTGCCGCGAGATGGACAACCCGATGCCGCTTCCGCCTTCTTTGGTCGTGAAGAACGGCACAAAAATATGTTCCGCTTCTTCCGGTGGAATGGTAGGACCATTGTTGCTCACCTCGATAATCACGGACTCGTCCGGATTACAATAGGCTTTCAGCTCGATTAGCCCGTCCGGTTGTCCGCTGCCGATGGCCTGCATGGCGTTTTTCAGCAGGTTCAGTACAACCTGGGTGATTAGTTTTTCATCCGCATAAACGATCAGGTCGGCCGGTTCTATATTTATATTAATCGTTATATTGGGGAAATTGTTGTGGTGACGGGCCAGGTTTGTCATCCGCTCCGCAAACTTTTGCACATAGAATAACGAAGGTTCCGGTGTCGGGATATGGGTAAACTTGCGGTATGACTCGACAAATGAGATCAGGCTCTTTCCCGTTGTACTGATCACTTCCAGTCCGTTACGTATTTCGCTGTCGGCGTCTTCGTGGATAGAGAGCAGCGTGTCGCTCAGTGAGGTGATCGGGGTGACGGAATTCATAATCTCATGTGTCAGCACACGGGTCAGACGTATCCAGGAGTCGATTTCCTTATCGTCCAGTTCGCTGTTGATATCGTTGATAGCCAGGATACGCACATGTTTTTCCTGCAAGGTCATTTCGGATACGCGGATGGAAAGGTTTACCGTTCCGCGTTCGTTTACGAATGATATCTGATGTTTGTCGCCCGGGAGGATATTGGCAATCGTTGTCTGTAGTTTTTCATCGATGCGTGCCAGCTGTTTGACATGGGTGAAAACGGAAAGGCCCAACAGACGAAGAGCTTCGTTGTTGGTCTGGTAGATGTTGCCTATATCGTCCAATACGATTATGCCGGTATTGACCGAGTTCATGATCAGCTCGTAATATTTTTCTTTCTGCACAGCTTCCGCTTTCGCCTGGAAAAGTATCTGGGTGATGCGATTCAATGATTCGCTCACCAGTTTGTCGTTGGATGAACGTCCTCGGGTGGCATATTGGAATGCATAGTCGCTGTTGTCGATGGCATCGAACATGAAGGCTACCTTCTGGGCGTTGCGTTTGTATAACTGGCTCATCATCCGTATGGAATACAGCCAGCCTATGAAAACGAGGATAAACCATTCCCATTGCCGCGTCATGGCGAAATAGGTTCCTGCAACGGTTAATACTCCGAATAACCCCAGCCGGAAAGTCAGACTATGATAGATACCTTTTAACATAAGAATAATGTGTCAATGTGCTAATATGCCAATGTGCCAATTACGGATACAACCTACGCTGTGTTGTGTTGTGCCTTTCATTGGCATATCAGCACATTGGCATATTGGCACATTATAATTCATAACGTTTGATTTTATTGTACAGCGTCTGACGTGAAATACCCAATTGGCTGGCGACGAGCGAGAGATTGCCGTTGTACTTGTCCATGGCATTCTTAATCATGTTGTACTCCATCTCTTCCAGCGTGGTTGCCTCTTTCAGCGGCGATTCTTTTTTGCGGGGGAAGTCGAAGTCGGAGCTGTCGAGGGTTTCGCCTTCAGAAATAATCACGGCCTTTTCGATGGTATGTTCCAGTTCGCGGATATTACCGAACCAGGGTTGCTGCTTCAATTTATCCTTTGCATCCGCGCTGAGGCGCATGGAGGATTTACCGTAGATATTGCAATATTTTGCCAGGAATATTTCAGTCAGCGGAACAATGTCTTCCGGACGTTCGCGGAGGGACGGTATTTCCACGTGTATCGTGTTGATACGGTATAAAAGGTCCTCACGGAACTGCTCTTTCTGTACCATCTCCTGCAAATCGCGGTTGGTGGCACAGACCAGGCGGATATTTACCGGGATAGGGGTGTTGCTTCCTACCCGGACGATGCTGCGGCGCTGGATAGCCGTCAGTAGCTTTGCCTGTAAATGATAGGAGAGGTTCCCGATTTCGTCCAGGAACAGGGTTCCGTTGTTGGCTGCCTCGAACTTACCGGGGCGGTCGGCGCGTGCATCGGTAAAGGCACCTTTCATATGGCCGAACAGTTCGCTTTCAAACAATGTCTCGGTGATGGCGCCCATATCTACAGGGACCATAGCCTCTTTTTTGCGGTTCGACAACATATGTATTTCCCTTGCCAGCATTTCCTTACCAGTTCCGTTCTCTCCGGTGATCAGGATATTGGCGTCTGTTTTGGCAACCTTTTCGATCAGGTTGCGGAGTTGCTGCATGGCGTTGCTTTCGCCCCAGAACATGCCGCTTTCCTTGGAGATAACCTGCTTGCTGCTTTCATGCGGAACTCCTTTCCGGTTTGCCATCCGGATATCGTAAGCCGTTTTCAGCGTTTCCAGCAGTTTCGCATTGTTCCACGGTTTGACAACGAAGTCGGTGGCGCCTTCCTTGATGCCCCTTACTGCCAGGTCTATATCTGCATAGGCGGTGAAGAGTACGACCTGTACGGCCGGGTCTTCCTTCTTTATTTCGGACAGCCAGAAAAGCCCCTCGTTACCGGTGTTGATTCCGGCACTGAAATTCATATCCAGCAGGACTACGTCCACATTCTCGTTATGTAGTGTCGTCTTTATTTTGTTTGGAGTAGAGATGGTTATCACTTTCTCGAAGCAGGTGCCTAACAGCATCTGTACTGCGGTGAGAATCCCCTTGTTATCGTCTACGACCAGTATGGTGCCTTGTTTAGCCATTGTGATATTTAATGTATTTATAATGCAAAGATAGGGCTTCGGTTTTATACTACCTAACCTGTGTCTAAAATTTAGACAGATAAAATATGCGTACAAAACGGATAAATGCAGGTTGTCTAATAATTATACACCACTGTCTAATTTCTTTACACTTCTGAAAAAGAACGGTTTTTACAATTTATTGATAAATAGTGTTTTATCAGGTTTGGCACGCTCTTTGCCCTTTTGTTGGCAGAAAATAACACAAAAATGAAACAGATAATAGTTACATCGATTCTTTCGCTTAGCCTGGCAACAGTTACCATGGCCCAGGAAAAACGCTGGACAATGGACGAGTGCATGCATTATGCCGTTGAAAACAGTCCGAAAGTCAAGAAACAAACCCATACGAGCGATTCTTATAAAGCAGAGTTGAATTCAGCAGTAGCTTCTTTCTTCCCTTCCATGAGTGCAAGTGTGGGAGCACAGTATAGTTTCGGACGTTCCATTGACCCGGAAACCAACGTCTATAACAATACATCTACATTTAATAACGGATATGGCCTGAGTGTTTCCATACCTATATTTAATGGGGGACAACTGATCAACCAATGGCGTATGGCAAAAGCGAACCGTCAACTGGGTATGAATGATATCCAGAAGGAAAAGGATGATCTGGCAATCAATACGATGCAGGCTTTTATGGATGTCGTATATTATCAGGGAACAGTAAAACTGGCTGCCGAGCAACTGGAAGAGAACAGCCGCATCCTGTATAAGACCCGTCGCCAAGAAGAACTGGGACTGAAAGGTAAAGCCGATGTCGCCCAGATCGAAGCGCAGGTCGCTGCCAACGACTATAACCTGACGCATCAGCAGAATCTGCTGAATACAGCCATATTGACTTTGAAACAAAATATGAACTTCCCGTCGGAAATGGAGTTGGACGTAGATACCATGCTCCTGGATAAATCGTATGCAACCATGTTGGAATCGGTGGAGGAAATTTACGATTATGCATCCGATAATAACCCGACAGCTTTGCAGGCACAACTTCAACTGAAGTCATCTAAAATGAAATATCTGATGGCTAAAGGACGCATGTTACCCTCCATCTCTTTCTCAGCCGGTGTTTCTACCAATTATTATGAGAACCTGAAAGGAGAACAGGCTCCTGCTGCATTCGGAAGCCAGTTTAAGAACAACCGGGGGGAATACATTTCCTTTAACCTGAGTTTCCCGCTTTTTAACGGCCTGGACCGTCTGACAAATCTGCGCAAGGCCCGCAATAATATGCGTATCGCCCAGGAACAGCAGACCGAGGTGCTCCGCCAGTTGCAGACGGCTATCGAACAGGCTATCCTCGATCGTGAAGGGTACGCCAAGGAAACGATCCAGATGGAAAAGAAAGCCCAGGCGGACGAAATAGCTTACCAGGTGACTCTTCGCAAATTCGAAGAAGGCCTGATGAGCCCGATCGACTTACAGACCAGCGCCAACACTTTACTGCTGTCGAAAGCTGATTTGCTGCAACGGAAGCTGATGTATCTGCTGAAATGCAAGTTGGTTGATTACTATAAAGGTAAACCGTTGATTGAAGGTATAAACTGAGAATAAACAGAAACTGATAATAAAGAAATAAAAACATACAACAATGGATATACAATTAGAAAAGAAAAGAGGCATTCAGAAGAAACATTTACCTTATGTAGGTGGCGGTGTTTTATTCCTGGCATTGGTCGGATGGATCATTTTCGGCGATCATGCATCGACATTGAAAGTGGACGCTCGTGGTATCAGTATCGGTGAGGTTACGAAGGAGCAGTTCAATGATTTCGTTCGTGTAAACGGACAGGTGCAGCCGATAACTGTGGTACAGTTGAGCCCGGAAGAAGGCGGTATCGTTCAGGAGAAAGTAGTGGAAGAAGGTGCCCAGGTAAAGAAGGGCGACGTTATTATCCGCCTTTCCAATTCAAGCCTCGATTTGCAGATATTGGATGCCGAAGCTCAACTGGCGGAAAAACAAAACTTCCTGCGTAACACACAGGTGGCCATGGAACAGGACAAACTGAACAATCAGTTGGAAAAGGCACAGCTCGATGTCGATATTGCCCGTTCACGTCGTGCTTATTCACAACAGAAGAAATTGTATGATGAAAACCTGATTGCCAAGGAAGATTATCTGAAAGCTAAGGAAGATTATGAACTGGCAACAAAGAAATATGACCTTGTTGTTGAGCGTCTGCGTCAGGATTCTATATCCCGTACGATCCAGATGGACGAAATGGAAACCAGTCTGGCCAACATGCGCCGTAACATCCAATTGGTTCATGAACGTAAGGAGCATCTGAATGTCCGTTCACAGATTGACGGCGAACTGGGTTTGCTGGATGTCGTGCTGGGACAGAATGTTTCTGCCGGTTTAAAGATCGGCCAGATCAACGACCTTTCCGACTATAAGGTGGAAGCGATGATCGACGAACATTATATCGACCGTGTTAAGCCGGGACTGGATGCCGACTTCGACCGTCAGGGAACAAGTTTCGCACTGGCCGTACGTAAGGTGTATCCGGAAGTTCGCGACGGTAAATTCCGTACGGACCTGGTGTTTACAGGCGAACGTCCTGACAATATCCGTAGCGGTCAGACTTATTATATCAATCTGGAACTGGGACAGCCGACAGAGAGTATCATCATCCCACGCGGAACATTCTTCCAGAGCACCGGCGGCAGCTGGATCTTCGTACTCGACAAAGATGGCAAGAAAGCCTATCGCCGTAAGATCAAGATCGGCCGTCAGAACCCGCAGTATTATGAAGTAACAGAAGGCCTGGAAGCAGGAGAAAAGGTAATCGTTTCCAGCTATGAAAGCTACAAGGATAACGAGGTGCTGGTTTTGGAATGATATATAGAATAAATGAATCGTGTATAGAAAATAATGTGCCAATGTGGCAATATGCTAATGTGCCAATTTAGAAAAAATTGAGCTATCTGTTTATAGTGACGGGAGTAACTAATTCCCCTCTTGAGAGGGGATAAGGGGTGTGTTAAAGCCAGTTATAGGACGAAACTATAACACACCCCCTTCCCCCCCTCAAGAGGGGAGCCAGGTACAACCGGTCAATAATCGGATAGTTCACATTTGACAATAATTGAAATAGTTATATCCTAATAATAACTGAATATAAAACATACCACTATGATGAAGAACTTTTACATAGCTATCCGGTCCCTTTCTAAGAAAGGACGGCACAGTGGCATCAAGATATTGTCGTTAGGTGTAGGCCTGGCAATGGGGTTGGTTCTTATCGCGAAAGTATGCTTCGAACTGTCCTATGATGGCTTCTATCCGGCTTCGGACAGGATATATGCCATCCAGGAGAACGTATCGTTCAAAGATAATCCGCTCGATACCTATCCCCATGTCAGCGGAGGCATAGCTCCCGGTATGAAAGCCGAGATTCCCGGAGTAGAAGCCGCCACCCGTGCCCTTAAATTTGGCGACGTTGTGATCCATACGCCCGACAAACGGAAATACGATGCTACCCTGATGCTGGCCGATGATTGCTTTTTTGATGTTCTTCCGCGTGATATGATAGCCGGCAAAGCAAAAGAAACGCTTGGCCGTCCCCTGTATGCACTTGTTTCGGAAAGTGTGGCGAAAAATATCGGTGCCGGTGAAACGGATATTGTCGGTCAGACTTTCGAGATCGAAGCCTATCCCGGTGTCAGCCTGACGATCGGCGGCGTTTTCAAAGACGTTCCGAAGAATACCCATCTTTTCTATGATATGCTGGTTTCGATGGCCTCTTATAAAGAGATTGCCGGATGGACGAACGAAGACGAATGGTTCGGTGGCGACAGCTACAACGCCTATGCCCTTCTGCGACCGGGTGTCAGCATGGAAGATATGGTCAAGCCGATGGACGATATGCTCGACCGCCATGTCGACCCCAATGAACTGAAAGAACAGGGCATTAACTATAAACTGAAACTCTGCCCGCTGGAAGAGGTCTACGGCAAGTCGCCTGAAACGAAGAAGATGGCTGTCATACTGGTCGCCATCGCTTCCGCCATCCTTTTTGCGGCCCTGATGAATTACATACTGCTGGTGATCTCTTCGCTGGTAGTTCGCTCGAAAGATATAGCTATACATAAATGTTACGGAGCATCCGGCTGGAATATCTCCGACATGATATTTTCCGAGACATTCCTTAACCTGCTCATATCTCTGGGCATTTCCGCCCTGTTGATACTGGCTTTCCGCGAGATGGTGGAGGAGCTGCTCAACGCTTCCCTGCTGTCGCTCATCTCTTTGGATACGATTCCGATGCTGGTGGCTATTTGCCTTGTCATCTTCCTGCTGGCGGGATTACTGCCGTCGCGCCTGTTTGCCGGTGTACCGGTGGCATCCGTGTTCAGGTCGTATAACGAGTCGAGACGGTCGTGGAAGAAAGTGCTGCTGTTCATCCAGTTTATCGCTGTCGGTTTTCTGATCTGCCTGTTGGTTGTGATCGGGCTGCAATACCAACGGCTGGTGACGGATGATCCCGGCTACTCGTTCGACCGCCTGGCCTATTGTTCTCCGAGCGGTGTGAAAAGCTCGCAACGTCGTGCCCTGATGGATGAACTGGCCAAGCTGCCCGAAGTGGAAGGAGTGGCGTCGTGCGCCAACCTGCCAATCTACAGTGGCTCCGGCGATATGGCTTACCGTCCGGGAACGAATGAAACGATCGTCCACTTCAACGACCTTTACGAGGCGGATGCCGATTATGTGCCCCTGATGGAAATGTCGGTAATCGAAGGAAAGGCTTTCGATCGTTCTTATTCCGATTCTGCGCAAGTGATGATGGTCAGCCGCATGATGGCGGACCAGTTGGCGAAAGCGCTGGACTGGAAAGACGGGGTAATAGGAAAGCTTGTGCCGGTAAGCGGCCATGGTGGAAATTCACAAGATTTTAGGATCGTAGGTGTTTACGATGATATCCGTATCGGTCAGATCGGTCAGGATCTGATGTATCCTTCCGCATTATTCTATGGAAACAGGGCACATCGGAATATCGTCATCAAATTCCATAAGCTGACAGCCGAGAATATGGCGAACGTACATGATGTCATCCAGAAATTCCTGCCGGACAATGAATTTACACTCGCTTCCTACAGTGTCAGCGTGACGAATCTATATAATGCTTCACGCCTCTTCCGCAACTCGGTTATGTGGGGTGGCATCGTGACCCTTATCATTACCCTGATCGGACTGATCGGCTATATCAATGACGAGACGAATCGTCGCGGTAAAGAAATCGCCGTACGTAAGATCAACGGTGCTACCGAGGTGAATATCCTCTCGTTGATGACACGCGATGTGGCCTGGATGGCTCTCCCCGCCATTCTGATCGGAGCCGCCGGGTCTTATTATGCGGGCGAAAAATGGTTACAACAGTTCTCTGAAAAGATACCGATGCATGTCGGCCTGTTCATTCTCTGCTCTGTCTGTATACTGACGGTCATCCTGGCTACGGTTGTCTACCGTTCGTGGATGGTTGCTGTATCGAACCCGGTGGAAAGTTTAAAGTCTGAATAGTAATACATATATAATATGATAAAGAATTTTAGTATGGCATTCCGTTCCCTGTTCAAGAAAGGGAGGAATAATGGAATTAAGATCATTGCTCTGGCTGTCGGATTGGCCATGGGACTAGTATTGATTGCGAAAGTCTGTTTCGAACGGTCGTACGATAACTTTTATCCGGACAACGACCGCATTTACCTGGTCAAGTCAGGCATCAACCGCGAAGGAAAAAAAGATACCTGGGGACAGGTGAGCGGCGCAATCGCCCCCGGCATGAAAGCGGAGATACCCGAAGTGGAGGCAGCCACCCGCTACACCCGTATCGGTTCGCCGGACGAACTGATAATGACGCCCGAAAAACAGTTCTACACGGCAACCCTTTTGCTGACCGATACCAGCTTTTTCGATGTTTTCCCGCGTCCGATACTTATCGGTGACCCGAAAGATGTGCTGGCGCGTCCGAATTATGTCATGATCTCCCGTTCGCTGGCCGAAAAGATGGGCGGCGTTGAAAGCGCAGTCGGCAAAACCTTTGTGCGCGATGTGAACCGTAATTCCGTGCAAACGATCGGCGGCGTGTTTGAAGATATACCTGAAAACAGCCATCTGCAATACGACATGCTGGGTTCGTTGGCGGGTTATTCCGTGCAAAGTACCACCAACTGGGTGGGTAACGACCGTTACGTTGCCTATGTGAAACTACTTCCGGGAACAACTCCCGAGTCGCTCGCCCCCTCTATCCGCCGCATGCAGGAACGCAACCAGGATTTGGAAGGTCTCAAGAAAGCCGGTGTCGATCTGTTTTATACTATATCCCCCTTGCAGGATATCCATAACAACAACGAAGATGTAAAAGATATGAATGCGATGTTGCTTTTTCTGGCTACGATCCTGATCGTCATCGCCGTGCTGAACTATATTCTCGTAGTTATCTCCACCCTGATCGGACGGACAAAAGAGGTGGCGGTACATAAATGCTACGGAGCCTCCGGAAAAGATATTCTCGGAATGATACTTTCCGAATCGCTCCTGCATCTCTTGCTTGCCTTGTTGTTGGGTGCTTTCCTGATCCTTGTTTTCAGAGGTAAGGTGGAAGATTTGCTGTCGGCATCCTTGTCGGCTTTGTTTACGCTGCCCACCGTGACGCTTCTGGCGGGTATCTGCCTGGTTGTATTCGGGGTGACATGCCTTGTCCCGACCTGGCTTTTCCTGCGCATACCGGTTGCATCGGCTTTCCGCAGCGTGAAGGAGTCGAAGCGGTATTGGAAACTGTGCCTGCTTTTCGTGCAGTTTGTCGCCACGGCTTATCTGGTAGCGCTTCTGATCACGATCAGCCGCCAATATGACAAGATGATCACGAGCGATCCGGGGTATGCCTACGAAAACCTGATCTATTGCAATACCACTGGAGTGGGAGCACAGGAACGTGAGCGTGCTATCGACGAACTGCGCCGCCTGCCACAGGTCGATCAGGTCGGATGCAGTACCGAACTGCCTTTCTATTATGCCTCCGGAAATAATGTTTCCCTGCCGGGTGAAGACCGTGAGTTGTTCAATATTGCCGATATGTATTTCGTCTCCGACAATTATTTCAAGATCATGGAAATACCCGTCGTTGAGGGCAAAGCCTTCCAGCCGGGCGAAGCGAATGACGATAAGGTAATGGTCAGCCGTAAGTTTGTCGACCTGATGGAGAAAACGGCCGGCTGGACGGGAAGTCCTCTCGACAAAGGTGTCATGATTACCGAACATAGCAACGGCACGAAGGTATTCACCATCAGCGGTGTCTACGAAGATTTCCGTATCGGTTCGCTGAAAGGCCCGGATACCCGTGCATCCGTTCTCTTCTACAACACGCCCGACAGTTATAATCCGGCTAAGATCATCCTGATAAAGATGCATACCATGTCGTCTGAAAACCTGGCTCAGATAAATGAAATACTGGCCGGTGCCATGCCCGACAAAGTGGTCGAAGCCTCCGTCTATAAGATGGATATTCTCAACCAATACCAGGACGACCGCGACTTCCGCGACTCCATCATGATCAGCGGCCTTGTCACCCTGATCATCGCCCTGATCGGATTGCTGGGATATACAGCCGACGAGACCAACCGCCGCGGCCGCGAGATCGCCATCCGTAAGGTAAATGGCGCGACAGCCATCGATATTCTCCGGATGATCTCAAAGGATATTTCCTATATTGCGATTCCTGCCCTGGCGATAGGAGCCGCCATTGCCTATGTCAGCGCATCTGGCTGGCTGGAAAAATTCGCGGAACGCATCCACCTCAGTGCCTTTATCTTTATCGGTGCCGCCTTGTTCGTCTATGTGATCATCATCGGTTGCGTTTTATTCCGCGCCTGGAGAACGGCCGACGAGAATCCGGTGGAAAGCCTGAAAGCGGATTAACTGTCTATTTATATCGATTGTAAAACAGAAAGCATCCCCCTCCTGTGAGGTCCGGATGCTTTTTTTATTTAAATTGCATTTTTCTGATAAATCATGTTACGTTTCCCTCACCCGGTTGTCTTTATAGTAGGATGGAACAAGAACAGTTTAAAATAGAAGTAGTACCGTTACGGGATAAACTTGCCGGCTGCGCTCGACGTTTGCTGGATGATCCGGAAGATGTCGAGGACGTCATACAGGAGGTATTTCTTAAACTCTGGTGTATCCACGATAAACTCGAAGCGTACGACAGTGTGGAAGCGCTGGCTATGCAGACCACCCGACACTTGTGCCTGAATCGCCTGAAGTCTTTTCAGTTCAGCCGGAAAGAACAACTCTCCGAAGAGGTGATTGTCTGTGAACATGCTACTCCTTACACCGAATTGGAACAGAAAGACAGCATCGACCAGGTCATGCGCATCATCGATCGGCTGCCCGGACTGCAACAGCTTATTCTCCGCATGAAACATGTCGACGGATGCGAAGTGGAAGAGATAGCCTCCCTGACCGGAAGCACCCCCGAAGCAGTACGAATGAATCTCTCACGTGCCAGAAGACGTGTCAAAGAATTATTTTTTAAGATGTAACAACTATGCAGACAGAAAAACAGAAACATATAGAACAATTATTGGAACGCTTCTTTGACGGGCAGACCTCTAATGCCGAAGAGCAGGAATTGTATTCCTTCTTCAACAGTTCCGATGTGCCGGAAGCATTGAAATCCTATCAGCCTGTGTTCGGCTATTTTGAGACAGGGATCAGAGAGGAACTGAATGAAAAGGAGGCGAAAGACGGGGATCCTTCCCGGAAATCAACTTTGAAGAAATGGCTGTGGATCGGAACTTGTGCCGCCGCTTCTTTATTGTTATTCCTTATATATTCTTTCCGGACTGAACGACCGGATCCGTTCAACCCTTATGAAGGAAGCTATATCGTTCGCAACGGCGTCCGTATCACCGATATGGAACGGATATTACCGGAACTGGAATACGCCATCCAGGAGGTAGAATACCATCAGGAGCAGGCCGAACAAATCGCCTACCGGGTGAACCGTAAAGAAAAACTGCTCAGGGAGACCGAAGTCAAAGTGGCCAACCCTTACCGGAAACTCCTGAAAGAAAATCCGAACAAGTATTTCCGGCAGGAGATGAAACAGATTTTGTACAACGATTATTAATCATCAACAGATAGAACATTATGAAAGCAAAGAAAACTATTTTATTGTGTGTGATCCTTTTATTGGGAGGTTTGACAGAAGGATTGAAGGCGCAGGAAAACCTGAATGCTCTGATGAAAAAGTGCGAGAATATGGATACAATCGACATGAACGTGATCTACAACAAGAACCGGGAGACGAAGAAGACGGAGAAGATCATCAAGACGGTTACATTCTCGAACAACCAGAAGTTGCTGGATGAATTTGTGACAGCCTTTGAGAAGGACAAAGATGCCGCCTACAAAATCATTGACGATAAAAAGAGCGGAAAACTGCTGCCTTCATTCTACCGTTTCGGAAGCGGGAAGACGGATATTTCTTATTCACTGTCAGTTTCCAAATCCGGCAAAGTGACGGTCAGCAAGATCGAACGCTTTGATTATGATCCTAAAAAAGCTGGAGGTGCTTTTATTGATTTAGGAACCGGATCCTTTGAGTTTGACTATGAAACCAATACGAAGTCATTCAAAGCATATAACTAAATGTACTATATTTAGAAGGCATTCTACCTGTGAAGGCGGAATGCTTTTGCAGCCTCCAATCTTAATCTGGTGGAAAGTGTGAGGAATAAATAGCGATTTATAGCCTGAGTGTAAAAAAACTGGACATGACTGTCTAAATATTAGACACTGCCGTAAAAAAGACAAAACAGTATAATGTTGAAAACTAGCTTTTTATTAAGTTTGGCACGTAATTTGAATTATATAGAGAAAAGAGAGTGGATTTTAAAGAGGAATATAAAGTATAAATGTAGAATTAAATAAATAACATTATGATTAAGATTGAAGGATTAAGTAAGCACTTCCGTACAGAAGAAGTAGAAACAATCGCATTGAACAATATTTCGATGGAAGTGAAGGATGGTGAATTTGTAGCTATCATGGGACCTTCCGGTTGCGGTAAATCAACCTTGTTGAATATCCTGGGTTTGCTTGATAATCCGACTGGCGGTAATTACTATCTGGTTGATAAAGAAGTGGGCCATCTGAAAGAAAAAGAACGTACACAGGTTCGTAAAGGGAATATCGGTTTCGTATTCCAGAGCTTCAACCTGATCGACGAACTCAATGTATACGAAAATGTGGAACTGCCGCTAACTTACCTGAAGGTAAAGGCTTCCGAACGTAAACAGATGGTAAACGATATTCTGAAACGTATGAACATCAGCCATCGTGCCGCTCACTTCCCACAGCAGTTATCCGGAGGTCAGCAACAGCGTGTTGCCATTGCCCGTGCCGTTGTCTCCAACCCGAAGATCATCCTTGCCGATGAGCCGACCGGTAACCTGGATTCAAAGAACGGTGCCGAAGTAATGCAGCTGCTTACCGAACTGAACAAAGAAGGGACAACCATCGTCATGGTAACCCACTCCAAGCATGACGCAAGTTTTGCACACCGCATCATCAACCTGTTCGACGGTAGCATCGTGTCATCAGTGAGCGAATTTATTTGATGAATTAGATTTTACACATGGACATATAGCTAAATTAAGAATGTAAGCAAACACGAACATATCCTACCTGTGAAGGCGGGATATGTTTTTATTCTCGCCAACTGTAGAACAATTAAACCATTAAAAAGATGAACAACCTATTAAATATAAAGTCTTTCCTGAAATTCCTGGGTAAGAATAAAGCATATACGGTGATCGATGTGTTCGGACTGTCTGTTTCACTGATGTTCGTCATTCTGATCTCTATTTATACGGTACAGGAGTTGTCGGTCGATAAATTTCAGGAACATGGAGACCGCATTTATGCGGTAGCTTATGAAGAAGGAGTAGTGACAGGCGTTCCGGTGGCTTACCGGTTGCAGGAACGTTACCCGGAGATAGAAAGGGTTTGTCCGGTCATCAGCAACAATTTCAATTCGATGATCGTTTGGGCAAATGATAAAAAGATGAATGCCAATTTATGTTTTGCCGATTCTTCCTTCTTTAATTTCTTTTCGTTTAAACTTTTGAGTGGCGACAAGAATCGGGTGTTGCAGGCCCGTAACAATGCTGTCATTTCCCGGACATTTGCCAACAAATTGTTTGGCACGGACGACCCGGTAGGGCAAAGCATCCGTATCAGTGACTCAACATCAGTGATGGTGACAGGTGTGATGGAAGATATCAAAAATTCGGCAATCCCTTATACCGACCTGCTGCTGCGGATCGAAGGCGTCACCGAATTTAACGGCTCGTTGGGCATGGACCGCTATAATAATGCCGGTGCTACGACCGCTTTTCTGATGATGAAACCGGGGGCCGACCTGCGTCCTAAGACAGATGATATTGCTACCTATATGAAGGAGTTCTTCTGGCCGTATAAGATGGAACTGTGGAAAAAGGTAATACTCATCCCCATGAATGAATTGTATTTTTCACCGATAAAGGGAAACGGAAATTCGGGGGATAAACGTTTTGTCATTGTTCTGATGTCGGTGGGCATACTGATCCTGATATTTGCCGTGTTCAATTATATCAACCTGACGGTGGCACAGGCGGGCCAACGGGCGAAAGAGATGGCCACCCGCCGTCTGTTGGGTTCGTCGCGCGGTGAATTGTTTATGCGACTGATGGTGGAATCGACGTCGCTGACGGTTATTTCATTCATACTCGGCTTGCTGTTTGCCATGGCTGTTACCTCTTATGCCAACAACCTGCTGCAATCCGATATAAGTCTGGCCGATGCCTGTACGCCTCTCTGGATCGGTACGGCGATTGTGGTCGTTTTATTGATAGGTGGTTTGTCGGGACTGTTGCCGGCCATTATGATTTCTTCGGCCAAGCCGATCGATGTGGTGCGCGGAACTTTCCGCCGACAGACGAAGATGGTGTTCAGTAAAGTTTTCATTACGTTCCAGAATACCATTACGATTGCCATGATCGCAGCTTCTATTGTGATGATTCTCCAGATCAACCATCTGATCAATGCTCCTTTGGGATATAACACAACGAATATATTGGAAACCTCCAATAATTTTGAGAATGTAACGGATCGTACAGCTGCTTTAGACCGGGTGCGTCAGATGCCGTTTGTCAAACGGATAGGGCTGGCGAGCGGGATGCCTTTCAGCGGTAGTAACAATATGACCGGTACGTATGAAGACAAAACACTCAGTTTCCAGCAATTTATTATGGATAGCGTCACATTTAATATCCTGGGACTGGAGATTATCCGTGATAACCACCTGGCTGAAAATAGTTGGTACCTGACCGAAAAAGCAATGATGGATATGGAGTTGCCTATGGATGCACCGGCTTTTAAATGGGGAGAAAACAGTACCCCGATTGCCGGTGTGATCCGCAACTTTCAGCCCCGCGGCAATATAACCCGTGAGAACCAGCCGTCTATGCTTCGCATCAATAAACCGGAAGAAATGTATCCCTGGTCTATTATCATCGAAATAGATGGAAACCCGTACACGGCTTATGAACAGATCCGTAAGGCCTACGAACAGACATCCGGCCTGAATTTCGAAGGCAAATTCATCGACCAACAGATTCAGGAATCGTTTGAAGCGCAGCAGCGCATGGCAAAGATTGTCTCTATCTTTGCCGGTATCGCCATCCTGATCTCTTTGCTCGGGTTATTGGCTATGTCGACCTACTTTATCCAGCAGCGTTCGCAGGAAGTGGCAGTCCGTAAAGTATTCGGTTCGGACAATAAAAGCATCCTGTTACGCCTGGTCAGTGCCTTCCTGATCTATGTTGTCGTAGCTTTTGTGATCGCAACGCCCATCATTTGGTATGCGATGAACCAGTGGTTGTCTGACTATTCATACAGGATCGACCTGAATCCGCTTATCTTTATTGTTTCCGGCCTGTTCTGCCTGGTTATTTCATTTGCAGCCGTATTTGTCCAGAGCTTCAGGGCAGCCAATGCCAATCCGGTGAATAGTATTGCTAATAAATAACGATACGAGTATTATAAATTTAAAGGCGGAAGTTATTCATAAGAATGACTCTCCGTCTTTAGTTGTTTAAGAATAGCATGGATCTCTTAATTATACAGGTTTATATGCTACCTTTGTGCGGTAGTTAAACGGGTGCTTATCTATTTTCAAAACATATATGTTTCGTTGACAAAGCATATATGTTTTGCAATCAAAACTCCTTAGTTTTGTTTTCAAAAGATACTACCTTTCAGTTTATGTTATTGAAAGGTAGGAGATTCTTGCGGCTGGTGTCTGAAACGTCTAATGTGAATACTTTTTGGGGAGCGGATAGGATGTAAAAAAACTGGACAGGACTGTCTAATTATTAGACATATCTTGAAGTTTTGTTGTTTTGTATTTTGTTGATATCTAATGTTTTATTGTTTTGGCACGTATTTTGGTTGTTGGAATGTGTAAATAACTGAAATAACAAAAAATAGTATATCAATGAGAACGATATTGCGAAACTTTCTGAATGTACTGCGCCGTTTCAAGATGGCGTCTTTCCTGAATATAGTGGGACTGTCGGTAGCCTTTACCGCTTTTCTGGTGATTATGATGCAGGTTCAATATGAGCGGACTTTCGACCGGTGTTATCCGACCGCTTCACGTATTTGCCGGGTGGATATGAATCGGGGGGAAGGGGATATTTATGCGTCAGTGATTCCCCAGGCATTGGCGAATGCCGCATTTACTTCGTCTCCGCATATCGAAAGTTATACTTTGCTGAATTCATTTACTGGCAAGCGTTATGTCATAGTAGGTAAAGGGGAGGAAGAGAAGGGATTTAAAGAACAGTTAATCCCCTGTTATCCGGATTTAGCCAAGGTGTTCGAGCTGACTATCGTGGAAGGTGTTGCCGCTTGCCTGGAAGATCCGGAAAAGATGATGATTCCTCAAAGCATGGCTCGGCGGATGTTCGGTAACGAATCCGCCATTGGAAAGAGTGTACGTGTAAAAGACAAAATACCCTATTGGGACGAGACGAACTTTATCGTCGGAGCTGTCTATGAAGATTTTCCGGAAAACTCGCAGTTGGAAAACGGAATTTATGCCCGGATGAATAAACGTTACGAAGACGATTGGTTTTCTCAGCAGTTTATGGGATATTTATTGCTCGATTCACCTGAATCTCGTCAGGTGGTGGAGGATAACTTCAATAGTACATTCGATTTTGCTAAATATAACGTTAATAAAGAAACCCGCTTGCAACTGATACCTATCATTGATATTTATTATATGCCAGGTCAGTTAGATGATTTTATTAAGACCGGAAATGTAGATACGATACGGTTGTTGGTATTGATTGCCTTACTGGTTATTGTTATTGCGGGGATCAATTTTACGAATTTCAGTACTTCGCTGGCTCCGATGCGGATAAAAAGTATCAATACCCAAAAGGTATTGGGTAGTTCGACAACAAGTCTGCGGGCGAGTTTGGTAGCCGAAGCGGTATCTATTTGTGTATTTGCCTGCCTGTTGGCCTTTTTATTGACCTGGATATTGAACAGGGCGGAAGTTTTATCGTTCGTTGAAGCGGATACGAATCTGTTGCATTATATACCGTTGTTGTTTATGATGTTAGGTATTTCTGTTTTATTGGGATTGGTAGCCGGTCTGTATCCGGCATGGTATATGACCTCTTTCCAACCGGCACTGGTATTGAAAGGTAGTTTCGGCTTGTCTGCTTCAGGACGGAAGTTGCGTACGGCTTTGATCGGTTTCCAGTATGTCGTTTCCATCGGTTTGATCATCGGCTCTTCTTTTATACAGATCCAGAATAACTATATGCGTTCTTATAAGTTGGGATTCGATAAAGACCAGATAGCGATGGTGACGTTGGGAATGGAAACGGTCAAGAAGTCCGGCGACTTGTTGGTAAATCGTCTCAAGGAATATGCCGGTATTGAAGATGTTGGTTTTGCCAGTACCCTGGTCGGGGCATCGGATGTCTATTCTTCTAATTATTTCAGTTATAATAATAACGGTTTTGGCAGTGAAATTATCGATGTGTCATGGAACTTCCTGGATGTGATGGGCATTCCTGTCATCAGTGGACGCAACTTCAACCGTTCGGATGCACAAAGTGATTCTACCTATGCTTGTGTTTTTACCAAGCGGGTACTGGATTTCGTTCCCGATATGGAACCGGGGTGTTCGTTAGCAAAGAATTGGATGGGTACAGGTAATATAGTCGGCTTCATCGACAACATAAAAGTGTCTTCCCTGCGTTCGGAGGATAAGCCGCTACTTCTTAAAGTAAAAGCAAATAACATATTACCGGTTTCTTATATACGTATGAAATCCGGAACAAACGTGGAAGAAGCAGTAGCCCATATCCATCGGGTAATAACCGATATCGATCCGATATATCCGTTCGAAATAGAATTTTACGATACGGTATTCAATAATCTGTATCATAAGGAACAGTATCTGAAAAAGATGGTCACTCTGTTCAGCCTGCTGGCTATCGTGCTGTCGATCGTGGGTGTCTTTGGACTGGTTGTTTTTGAAACGCAATACCGGCGTAAAGAGATCGGAGTGCGTAAAGTGTTCGGTGCTACGGTAGGGGAGGTTTTGAATATGTTCAACAGGTCTTATCTGCGTATTGTCTCGATCTGTTTTGTGATCGCTGTCCCGTTTGCTTATTACGGCGTATATAAATGGCTGGAAAACTTTTCCGATAGGACCCCGATCTATTGGTGGGTGTTTGTGTTGGCTTTCGGCATTGTGGCCGGTATAACCATGCTGACGGTTACATTCCAGAACTGGAAAGCGGCAAATGAGAATCCGGTGAACAGTGTAAAAAGTGAATAATTAATCTAATTTGTCTAATTATTTTACACCAGTGTCTAAAATTTAGACACATCTGATAACACCTTGATTCGTCAAGGTGTTATTTATTAGATGATTACATGTTTGGCATGCGTTTTGAACCTATTCGGGTAAAAATAAATATATAATGAAAACAATTCTTCGAAATTTCATCAGTGTATTACGTCGTTTTAAGATGGCGACGCTTCTTAATATTTTAGGGCTTTCAGTGGCTTTTTCTGCATTTATGATTATTATGATGCAGGTTGATTATGATCAGAATTTTGACACTTTTCATAATGAAGCCGATAATATCTACCGGGTGGAGCTACAGTGGGGTAAGGAAACGCCTCAGGCTATTGTAAGCCGGCCCCTGATGGATGTGTTTTTCAACTTCTCACCGCATATCGTTGCCGGAGCCATTAGCTATCCTATCTATAGTGAGACGGTTTTTATTGTAGATAAGGACGGGAAACAGGATAGTTATATGGAACCGAATATGACTATTTATCCTTCCTTTACCGATGTGTTTACTTTTGATATGTTGGAAGGAACGAAGGATGCCCTGAAGGACCCGGAAAAGATCTTGATTTCGGAAAGTCAGGCTAAAAAGATATTCGGTACGGAATCGGCTGTCGGCCGGAGAATGAAAGCGAAAGATACCAGAGGGCGGTTGGCCGGTCTTTTTACCATACCTGAGATGGATTATACGGTGGGAGGTGTCTATAAGGATTTTCCGGTAAACGGTATCCTCCAGAATGCAGTCTATGTGAAACTGGATGATAAGGAGGGTTTGAATGATTGGGGAAGTTCTAATTATTATGCTTATATCCGTCTGGATAGCCCCGAAGCCGCAAAGGATTTGACAAACGACTTTCTGGATTATTATAAAAAGCACGAGATAGGGAAAAATATGCCGTGGTCTACCGATGACCTGAATTTGCGGCTGACTCCTTTGACGGAGCTTCATTATGTAACGGATGTTCTTTATGACATGGTTCCTAAGACTAGCCGTCAGACGATATTGGTTCTGATTGCCATCGCATTTGTTATTATGCTTATTGCCGGTATCAATTTTACCAATTTCAGTACGGCTTTGACTCCGATGCGTATGAAAAGTATCAATACGCAAAAGGTGCTGGGTAGTTCTAATGCAACATTACAGTTCTCTTTATTGATGGAAGCGGTCTGTATCAGTGTCGTGGCTTTCTTGTTGGCATTATGGATCGTCCGTATGACGGCAAGCAGTCCCATAGCAGGCCTGATCAATGCGGATATCTCTTTTTCCGCTCATCCGGTGTTGATTTCGTTGACGGCTCTGCTATCTGTGCTGGTCGGAGTGCTGGCCGGGATTTATCCGTCTTATTATATGACATCCTTCTCGCCGGCGCTGGTGCTGAAAGGTAATTTCGGACTTTCTCCCAAAGGAAGGGTATTGAGGAACGTACTGATCAGTGTGCAGTTCATTTCTTCATTTGTTTTGATTATGGGCGCTATGTTCATGTATTTGCAAAATAACTTTATGCGAACCAGTTCGTTGGGATACGACAAAGATCAAATCATCGTGACAGACCTGACGGCTACAGTCTTAAACAGTAAAGACGCTTTCACGAATCGTATGAAATCGTTCTCCGGTATTGAGGATGTGACCTGTGCAGAGTTTCTGCTGGCCAGCCAGGATCAGTATATGACCTGGGGACGTGAACTGAATGGTAAAAATATTCAGTATCAGGTGATGCCGGTCGATCCTTCTTTCCTGAAGGTACTGAATATTGCAGTAAGTGACGGGCGGGATTTCCGGGAAGAAGATACTTTGACGGAGCATGGTGCCTATATATTTAATGAACGTGCGCGAAAGACTTACGACATTCAGCTGGGGGATAAGATCGGTGATATGGAGGTGATTGGTTTTGTTCCGGATATCAAGTTCGCTTCTTTCCGTACGGAGGTGGTTCCGATGGCATTCTTAGTGCGTGGTAAAAGTTATTCGGGAGGTGCGGCGTTTGCATATATCAAGGTAAAAGCCGGTTCGGATATGGGAGCAGCCATGGCGCATGTCAAGAATGTAATGAGTGAGATTCATCCGGATTATCCTTTCGACATTACTTTCTTTGATAAAGTGCTGAATAATTTATATGAAAAAGAAACGAGTCTGGGAGCATTGATCACATTATTCAGTCTGATAGCCGTCTTTATCTCGATGGTGGGTGTCTTTGGTCTGGTAGTATTCGACAGCCAGTATCGCAGAAAGGAAATAGGTGTCCGCAAGGTGATGGGGTCTTCCGTGTCGCAGATTCTGATTATGTTTAACAAAACGTATGTCCGTATCCTGTTGATATGCTTTGTGTTGGCCGCTCCGTTGACCTGGTATGCCATTCATGCCTGGTTGGAGAACTTTGCTTACCGTACTCCGATCTATTGGTGGGTATTCATACTGGCTTTCCTGCTGGTGTCGGCTGTGACGATCGTCACTGTTACCTTCCAGAACTGGCGGGCGGCAAGCGAAAATCCGGTGATAAGCATAAAAACAGAATAGCGGATGGATCATTAGATTTATAAATTTAGTACAGATACTATCATGAAAACAATTATCAGGAATTTATTAGGAGTTGTCCGTCGTTTTAAAATGGCGACTCTATTGAATGTGATGGGTTTAAGTATAGCTTTTGCTGCCTTTATAATTTTAATGATCCAGTTACAATATGACTGGGGGTTCGACAGGTTCCAAAAGAATGCAGAACGGATTTACCGGGTAGGACTTTATACTCCGGATTGGGGGAACCAGGTGGTTGTTTCTCCCCCTTTTGCAGAGGCTTTCGTTCAATCGTCTCCCCATATAGAGACGGGTGCATTACTTTCTTCCTGGGGTAGTCAGCTTGCATTAAAAAGGGGAAATGATACGAATGAAACGAGTTTTTGGTGTCCGGTAAATGCAATAACTCCTGAATATGCTTCTGTATTTGACTTTCAGATGTTGGAGGGGAAGATAGAAAGCCTGGATAATCCGGGGTATGTTTTGATAGCACAGAGCCAGGCAGAAAAGTTTTTCGGAGATGAACCGGCTGTCGGCAAACAGTTGACAGCCGATAAGTTATCTTTTGTTGTGGGTGGCGTATATAAAGATTTTCCTCAAAATTCAGTGATACAAAATGCCGTATACAGGAGAATCGGTGAAAAGGAGAATCAGGATAATTGGAATGCCAACGGCTACCAGTTATATGTGTTACTGGATGATCCCGGTAAAAAAGACCAGATAATTGCTGACTTCAAGAATCATTTCAACCATGAATATTATGATTGGAAAACGAAAGATGTGAGACTGACCCAACTGACCGATATTTATTATGAGGCAGATGCCCGTTTTGATTCACAGAAAGACAAAGGTAATAAAACGATGGTGTTCGTGTTATTTACCATCGCTGTATTGATTGTTGTCATTGCCGGGATTAATTTTACGAATTTCAGCAATGCACTTGTTCCCATGCGTATCCGGAGTATCAATACGCAGAAGGTGCTGGGAGGATCGGATAATACGTTGCGCTGTGCCATGTTGGTTGAAGCGGTAGCGATCTGTCTGTTTTCTTTCATCCTTTCCTTGTTTATTGTGAAAGGGATGGCTAATACCTGGCTGGCCGATATGGTCAGTGGAGAACTTTCATTGAAAGCCAACATTCCTTTATTGATAGGGGCGGGAGTACTGGCTGCTCTTACCGGCCTGCTGGCCGGAGCATATCCTGCCTGGCATATAACATCGTTTTCTCCTGCCTTGGTTCTAAAAGGATCGTTTGGATTGTCTCCTTCCGGTAAAAGGATGAGAAGTTTGCTGGTCTCTTTCCAGTATGTCATCTCTTTTGCTCTGATTATTGCCGCTTTGTTTATTTATTTGCAGAATCATTACATGCTGGCCTCTTCTTTAGGTTTCGATAAGGAGCATGTGGCTATTGTGGAATTGAACGGCCAGTTGATAAAGAATATAGAGGCCGTGGAAAATCGATTAGAGCAGGAAGTCTCTGTGCAGGAAGTTTCTTTTGCGGAAGATTTACTTTCGGCAAGTGATGAATATACCGACTTTGGCCGTGGTTACAGGGAGAATAACGTACAGTTCAAAGTGTTTGTCGTTTCACCGGATTTTCTTAGGCTGATGAACATTCCTGTTATTTCGGGACGGGATTTCCTTCAGGAAGACAGTAAATCGGTAGGGGGCGTTTACCTGTTTAACGAAGCGGCCAGATTGCAATATGATCTGGTTGCCGGTGAATATATCACGGGAAATGAATGGTATGAGGCTCCTCCCGCTTTGATTGCCGGGTTTATAGATGATATTAAGTATGCTTCGTTCCGCACGGAAGTGGCTCCGATGGCTTTTTATGTTTCGCCTGCGGCAGGGTATCGGCCGAGATATGCCTATATCAAAATAAAAGCGGGGGCGGATATCCGGGATGCAGTGGCTTCGATCAGGAAAGCCTTGACTTCGATAGATAAGAATTTCCCGGCCGAGATCAGGTTTTATGATACGATATTGAATAATCTCTATAAGCGGGAGCTGAGCATCGGTTGGCTGATCTCTTTATTCAGCCTGATAGCCGTGTTTATATCGGTTGTCGGTGTGTTGGGGCTGGTTATTTTTGAGAGCGAATACAGAAAGAAAGAGATAGGTCTACGGAAAGTTCATGGTGCTACCACTTCGCAGATATTGCTTATGTTCAATAAAGTCTATGTCCGTATCCTGATTGTCTGTTTCGTCCTGGCAATACCGGTTGCCTATTACGGGGTGAACCGTTGGATGGTTTATTTTGCCTATAAGATTCCGATGTATTGGTGGGTATATGCGGTCGCTTTTGTGGTCGTTTCCGTTATTACATTCCTAACGGTTACTTTCCAGAACTGGAAGACTGCCAATGAAAATCCGGTAGAAAGTATAAAAACAGAATAGCAATCATGCAACATTTCTGAATTTATTACGTATTTATTAAAAAAGTTGTTTGGTGAACAACCTTAAATCGAAGTAATAATTCAATTGATATGAAAACTATTTTAAGAAACTTTGTCAGCGTGCTTCGCCGTTTCAAAATGGCGATGTTGCTGAATGTATTTGGATTAAGTATCGCTTTTGCAGCTTTTATGGTGATTATGATGCAGGTGAATTACGACTACACGTTCGATTCCTGCCAGCCGGAAGCTGATGCAATCTACCGCATGGACATGGACTTTCAGGGAAAAGCGAGTGCCGTCTTCAGCCGTCCTTTTGCAAGAGGCTTTACAGAGTCATCGCCCCATATTAAGGCCGGCATGATTATGGCGTCGTGGAATTCCGAACTTTTTTATAGTGTCGAACGGCAAGGGGAGAGGCTGAATTTCCAGGACCCGGTCGTGAATGCTTCGCCCGGGATTACCCGTGTCTTTCATTTCGATATGGTGGAAGGAGATGAAACGGCGCTGGATCAGCCGGAAACTGCCATCATTCCCGAAAGTATGGCGCGTCGCTTGTTCGGAGATGAGTCGGCTATAGGAAAACGGCTGATGAATGTAGAGACGGGAAGTACGGTAGCAACAATAAGCGGCGTCTTTAAAGATTTCCCCCTTAATTCTTCCATCCGGAATATTATCTACCGGCAGATGCACCCGAAAGAAAACTACGATACTTGGAGTAATCAGAATTATTTCTTCTTTTTCCGAATGGATGATCCAGCCAATACGAAGGATGTGAAAGAAAACTTTATGAAGAATTTCGATGCATCCCAACAGTTCGGTAAGGATTTTGACTGGGAGAAAGATGGTATTGACCTGCGTATCACACCGCTTCCCGAGCTACATTTCCTGGAAAATGTCTCTTTCGACTCAATGCCGAAGGCCAGCCGTCAGACGGTGCGTGTCTTGTTTGCCATAGCTTTTGTTATCTTACTGATTGCGGGTATCAACTTTACCAATTTCAGTACGGCACTGACACCGATGCGTATTAAAAGTATCAATACGCAAAAGGTGCTGGGAAGTCCGGATAGTGTGCTTCGCTTGAGTTTACTGGCGGAAGCGATTCTCGTCAGTGCAGTGGCTTATCTGATTTCGTTGGGGATGTTGTTTATAGCCAGTAAGACTTTTATAGCCTCTTTGGTGGATGCCGACATGGCTTTTTCGGCACAGTCGGGAGTTATTACTACTACGGCGGTTATTGCTGTGGCTGTCGGTGTGTTGGCTGGCCTTTATCCGGCCTGTTATATTACCTCTTTCCCGCCGGCACTGGTACTGAAAGGCAGTTTCGGACTGTCTCCAAAAGGGAGGTTGCTCAGAAGTACATTGGTCAGTATCCAGTTTATTGCTTCATTTATTCTGATTATCAGTTCCCTGTTTATGTTTTTGCAGAACCGGTTTATGCAGAATACACCGCTTGGATATGACAAGGACGAATTGATCGTGATGGAGCTGAACGGTAAGGTGAATAAGAGCCAGGATGTATTGGCGAGTGAGGTAAAAACATTCTCCGGGATTGAAGATATCACTTTTGCCGAACAGGTTTTATCGAGCCGGGACTTCTATATGGGATGGGGACGCGAGTATAAAGATAAGGATATTAACTTTCAATGTATTCCGGTGTCTCCTTCTTTCCTTCGTGTAATGGGGATTAAAGTGACCGACGGACGCGATTTTCGCCCGGAAGATGACTTGAAAGATACGGGATGCTATATATTTAATGAGAAAGCCCGTGAGATGTACGATCTGGAACTGGGGGATAAGATTGACGGTGGCGAGATTATTGGTTTTATGCCTAATATCAAGTTTGCTTCTTTCCGCAACGAAGTTTCACCAATGACTTTCTATGTCTGGGGAAAATACTATTGGGGAGGGGAAGTCGACAGTAAATATTATGCAGCAGCCTATGTCAGGGTAAAGGCCGGCAGTGATTTGCGTGCGGCAATGAAACATATTCAGGCTTCATTAAAGAAGATCGATCCGGTTTATCCTTTTAAAGTCTCTTTTTATGACGAGATATTACAACGTACCTATGTAAAGGAACTGAAGATCAGTAACCTGATCACCCTGTTCAGTGTCATTGCGATCTTAATCTCCATAGTGGGAGTCTTCGGACTGGTGGTGTTTGAGAGTGAATACAGACGTAAAGAGGTGGCTGTCCGCAAAGTATTAGGATCGTCCACTCCGCAAATATTGGTACTGTTCAACAGGAGTTATCTGATTATTCTGGTTATTTGTTTTATCTTGTCGGCTCCTGTGGCTTTCTATGGCGTATATCGCTGGTTGGAGAACTTTGCTTACCGTACTCCGATGTACTGGTGGGTATTTCTGGCAGCCTTTATTATTGTTTCGGTTATCACCTTTATAACCGTAACTTTCCAGAACTGGCATGTCGCTAATTCAAATCCGGTGGAGAGTATAAAGTCGGAGTGACCGGGAAATTATTTTCCTTTATGAATGTCTAATAATTTGACACGACTGTCTAATTATTAGACATTCATTTTTAAGGCGTGAGCCAAATGTTTTTGATTGACAAAGAGTTATCGTTTTGGCATGTTATTTGAACGAATTGGATAAAAAGAGGTCAATATGAAAACGATATTACGAAACTTTATCAGTGTACTCCGCCGTTTCAGGATGGCGACTTTGTTGAATATTCTGGGATTAAGTATTGCTTTCGCTGCATTTATGGTGATCATGATGCAGGTAAGTTATGATTATACGTTCGATTCCTGCCAGCCGGAATCAGAAGCGATCTATCGGATGGATATGCAATATCAGGGAGAACAGGTAGCCATTATGAGCCGTCCTTTGGCGAGGGCTTTTACAGAATCGTCGCCGCATATCAAAGCAGGAACCCTTATGACATCGTGGACTTCCGACGGGTTTTACAGTGTCGAACGGAGCGGTGAGATACAAAACTTTCAGGATCCGATAGCGACAGTTACCCCCGACTTTACCCGTGTTTTCCATTTCGATATGGTGGAAGGCGATGAAACGGCGCTGGAGCAACCGAAGTCGGCCATGATTCCCGAAAGCATCGCTAATCGCCTGTTCGGTAATGAATCGGCTATCGGTAAACAGTTGATGGGCGGGACATCGGGAAAAGTAGTTGCGATCGTCAACGGTGTTTTTAAAGATTTTCCCCGTAATTCATCTGTCCGCAATATCATTTACCTCCAGATGGATCCGAAGGAAAATTATGATGAGTGGGGTAACAGTAATTATTATTTCTTTTTCCGTATGGATGATCCGGCAAATGCGGAAGATGTGAAGGAAAACTTCAAAAAGAATTTCGATAAGACAAAAATGGCCGGTTCCGATCTGGATTGGGAAAGGGATAAGATCGACCTGCATATCACTCCGCTTACCCAATTACATTTCCTGACCAACGCTTCTTACGATTCGATGCCGAAAGCCAGTCGTCAGACAGTACAGGTACTGTTTGCCATCGCTTTCATAATCCTGCTGATTGCCGGTATCAATTTTACGAACTTCAGCACGGCATTGACGCCGATGCGCATTAAGAGCATCAATACGCAGAAGGTGCTCGGTAGTCCGGATAGCCTGCTACGGCTGAGTTTATTGGGAGAGGCTGTCATTATCAGTTTCGTGGCATTCCTGATTTCGCTGGTCGTATTGCATCTGGCTGAAAACTCGTTTATTGCTTCTCTGGTGGATGCCGATATGTCTTTGGGGATACAATGGAAAATTATCGGTGTCACAGGGATCATTGCCTTGTTGGTCGGTGCGCTGGCAGGGGGGGATCCGGCTTGTTACATCACCTCTTTTCCACCGGCCCTGGTGCTAAAAGGGAGTTTTGGATTGTCGCCTAAAGGACGTGTGCTGCGGAGTACGCTGGTCAGTATTCAGTTTATTGCATCCTTTATCCTGATCATCGGTTCTCTGTTCATGTTCCTGCAAAACCATTATATGCAAAGTGCGCCGCTTGGATATGATAAGGACGAACTGATTGTTGTCGAGCTGAACAGTAAGATTAATAAAAACCTGAGTGTGCTGGAAAGTGAGATAAAAACATTTTCAGGAATAGAAGCTATCACGTGTGCCGACCAGATATTGTCGAGCCGGGACTATTATATGGGCTGGGGACGGAATTATAACGATAAACCTATCGATTTCCAATGTATCCCTGTTTCTCCGAGTTTTCTGCATGTCATGGGAATAAATGTGATCGATGGCCGTGATTTCCGGCCGGAAGATGATCTGAAAGATAAAGGAACGTATATATTTAATGAAAAGGCACGCGATATGTATGATCTTGTGGTGGGTGAATCGGTCGAAGGGGAAGAGATTGCCGGAATTATTCCTAATATCAAGTTCGCTTCTTTCCGTAACGAAGTGTCGCCAATGGCATTTTATATCGGCGGAAAGTATTGGAAAGGAAATGACGGAATCCGGTATTACAGTGCAGCTTATATCAAAGTAAAGGCAGGTAGCGACCTGTGGACTGCCATGGAACATGTAAAAGCATCGTTGAGCAAGATCGATCCGGTCTATCCGTTTAAAGTCTCTTTTTACAATGAAGTGTTGCAACATACGTACGACAAGGAGTTGAAGATAAGTAACTTGATAACCTTGTTCAGTCTGATAGCCATATTTATCTCTGTTGTCGGTGTTTTTGGCTTGGTCGTTTTCGAAAGTGAGCATAAGCGCAAGGAAGTGGCGGTACGGAAAGTATTGGGTTCTTCTACTTCGGAGATACTGTTTATGTTCAACAAAAGTTATCTGTTGATCCTGTTGATCTGTTTTGTGCTGTCGGCTCCGGTTACATTCTATGGCGTATATCGCTGGTTGGAGAACTTTGCTTACCGTACTCCGATCTATTGGTGGGTATTTCCGGTAGCCTTTGTTATTGTTTCGGCCATTACTTTTATAACCGTTACTTACCAGAACTGGCAGGTAGCAAATTCGAATCCGGTGGAAAGTATAAAGTCGGAGTAATCCGGCTTTAGAATGGATGCCATAAAAACAAACTGATATGAAGACAATATTACGAAACTTTTTCAGCGTGCTGCGCCGTTTCAGTCTGGCCGCTTTCCTGAATGTTGCGGGGTTGGCTGTTGCTTTTGCAACCTTTATCATTATTATGATACAGATCAGCTTCGAACGTAATTTCGATCGTTGTCATCCGACGGCCGACCGTATTTACCGGGTGGAATTAAGTGGCGAGGTGGTAGAGGCAGAGGCCGGGACATTTTCCCGTATCCTTCCGCGAGGATTGATCGAGGCTGTTATAGGATCATCTCCCCATATCGAGGCTGGTAGCCTGATTTTCCCTTATAGTCCGGCCATCTATTTTACGGTGACGGAGAACGGCGAACGGGAAGGCTATCATGAATTGATTCAGACTTGCCATCCGGCGCTGACCCATGTATTCGATTTTCCGATCATCGAAGGAGATATCGATTGCCTGAACGATCCTGAAAAACTGATTTTACCGGAAAGCATGGCTCGTAAGATATTTGGAAAACAGTCGGCTGTAGGTAAAGCATTACATGCCGAAGAGCAAATAATGAGCAAGAATGTAAGGGATTTTACTGTCGGAGCCGTTTATAAAGACTTCCCGGAAAATACGCAGATTCGTAACCTTATTTATACGGGTATCGATAATACTATGCGTGAGAATTTCGGATCCAGTAGTTTTATATGTTTCCTTTTACTGGATAATCCGGAATCGGCCCGGCTTGTTACGGACAACTTCAATGCGAACTTCGACTTTTCCAAGTTGGGGAGTGGGAAGGTACAGATAAAGTTGACGCTTCTTACGGACATTTATTATATGAATGAAAGCCAGGATGGTACGATTTTCCGCAGCGGTAATAAAGAAGTGACCTGGTTGCTTTTTTTTATTGCCTTACTGATCATTATAGTGGCTGCCATCAATTTTACGAATTTCAATACTTCGTTGACACCGATGCGTATCAGGAGTATCAATACCCAGAAAGTGTTAGGCAGTCCGGATTGCGTATTACGTCGGGCTTTATTGGCCGAAGCTGCTATTACCAGTCTGGTGGCCTGGCTGGCGAGCCTGTTCATTGTGCATGTGCTGGCTTCGACCGGTACCATGCCGTTTATAGAGGCTGATTTGAGTATAATAGATAACCTGCCGATTGTCTTGTTGACCGGTGTTATTGCATTGGTTACCGGCATACTGGCCGGGTTATATCCTTCCTGGTACGTGACCTCCTTTCCTCCGGCCCTGGTGCTGAAAGGAAGTTTTGGGCTTTCACCGTCGGGACGCAAATTACGTACGGTGTTGATCGGTATCCAATATGTGGTATCTATTTTATTAATTATCAGTGCTTGTTTTGTTCATTTGCAGAATAAATATATGCGTGGTTATTCGCTGGGATTTGACAAAGATCAGATCGCGATCGTTCCTTTGAGCAGTGACCTGTATATTAAATCTCATGAGACCTATGTTAATCGCCTGAAGGAATTTTCCGGTATCGAAGATGTGGCTTTTTCTCTGGAGAAGGTCGGTTCGCAGGATGGTTACAGTACGAACAGCGGTTCTGTCAAGGAAAATGATTTCCACTTCTTTATGATCTTTGTTTCCGCAAATTTCCTGCGTGTGATGGGAATCCCGGTAGAAGAGGGGCGTGACTTTTATCCGGCCGATGAAATGGCTGAAACTCCTTCTTACATTTTTAATTGTACGGCAAAACAGGAAGTAGGTATGGAAGTGGGGGATAAAATGGATTCGTGGGCTTCGGGTGATATTGTCGGGTTGACAGGCAATGTCAAGTTTACTTCGCTTCGAGAGGGAGAAAGTAATATCGGTTTTGTGACAGGGAAACTGCCTTATCCGCTAACTACTTCTTATATACGCCTGAAAGCCGGGGCAGATGTCGATGCAACCGTTTCACATATTTATAAAACACTGGCTGATATAGATCCGGCTTATCCGGTCGAGATCGAGTTTTATGATGCTGTGTTCAACGAATTATATCATAAGGAAGAGAATTTGCGTAGCCTGATCACGGTATTCAGCCTTTTGGCGATCATTATTTCGCTTGTGGGTGTCTTTAATCTGGTGGTATTCGATACACAATATCGCCGGAAAGAGATCGGTCTCCGAAAAGTGCATGGTGCGACTATCGGTGAAGAAGATGCTGAACAGTTCCTATATTTATATTGTCCTGATTTGCTTTGTGCTGGCAGTACCGGTTGGTTATTATGGGATCAACAAGTGGCTGGAGAGTTTTGCCTATAAGACTCCGATGTTTTGGTGGGTCTATCCGCTGGCTTTGCTTATTGTACTGACTATTACTGTCGGTACGGTGACTTACCAAAGCTGGCAGGCTGCTAATGCTAATCCGGTGGATAGTTTGAAGTCGGAATAACAGCGTTTTACATAGAATCTGTTTCAATGTCTAATAATTTGACAGCATTGTCTAATTATTAGACATTGTTCTTTTCTGACGGTTGGGCTAATATTCTGTTATTCTGTGCGTTGTTGCTTTGGCATGCAATTTGAATTACCAAAGTAAACATAAATAGTAATGAAGACAATACTAAGAAACTTTTTAAGCGTACTGCGTAGGTTCAAGATGGCAACCTTTTTGAATGTGGCGGGATTGGCAGTTGCATTTGCAGCCTTTATCGTTATTCTGATACAGGTAAATTATGAACGTAGTTTTGATCGTTGTCATCCGACGGCGGAAAGAGTTTTCAGAGTGGAGTTGGAAACTCCCGGTACATTCGGTCTTATTTTACCCCGTGGATTTGTAGAAACTGTTATTCAGTCATCTCCGCATATTGAGGCCGGATCGTTGATCTATCCTTATAATTCGGCTATTTATTTTTCCGTTATGGAGAATGGAGAGAAGATTGGTTACCGCGAACCGGTATATACTTGTAACCCTGAGATTACCCGTGTCTTTGATTTCCCGATATTGGAAGGGGATATCGATTGTTTGAAAGATCCCGATAAACTTATTTTACCTGAAAGCATAGCTCGGAAAATTTTTGGAGACCAACCGGCTGTAGGTAAAATGTTGCATGCCGAAGAGAATGTTGAGACCAAAGATAATCGTGAATATACCGTTGGTGCCGTTTATAAAGATTTCCCCGGGAACACCCAGATGAGGAATCTGATCTATACGGCTATCGGACCGACTTTTCAGCGGGATAATTTTGGGGCGAGTAATTTTGCCTGTTATGTGTTGCTGGATAAAGCGGAATCTGCACAGGATGTGGTTGATAACTTCAATGCAAATTTTGATTTTACTAAAATAGGAAAGAAAGATCAACAGCTTAAACTTACCCCTCTCACTGCTATTTATTATCTGAATGAAAGCCAGGACGGAATGATTTTCCGCAGTGGAAATAACGAAGTGACCTTGTTGTTATTTTTTATTGCCTTATTGATCATTATCGTAGCTGCTATCAATTTTACCAACTTCAGTACGGTCCTGACACCTCTTCGTATTAAGAGTATCAATACCCAAAAGGTATTGGGCAGTTCTGATAGATTATTACGAAACGCTTTGCTGGCGGAGGCTGCTATTGTCAGTCTTATAGCCTGGTTGATCAGTCTGGTTTTGGTCTGGATGCTCGGCAGGGCAACCGCTTTACCTTTTGTGGAAGCTGATTTGAGTATCCTGAAGAATTTACCGATTGTTTTGATCACGGGTGGAGTGGCATTGATAACCGGAGTGGTCGCCGGATTATATCCTTCCTGGTATGTGACCTCTTTTCCACCGGCACTGGTGCTGAAAGGCAGTTTCGGACTTTCTCCGTCCGGTCGTAAACTGCGTACCATTCTGGTCTGTGTACAATTTATAGTTTCCATCCTGTTGATTATCGGGGCTAGCTTTGTACAGTTACAAAATGATTATATGCGTAGTTTCTCGCTTGGTTTCGATAAGGATCAGATTGCTATTGTGGAATTAAGCGGAGAACTTTATAACAAACATCATGAGACATATGTAAACCGGTTGAAGGAATTTCCGGATATCGAGGATGTTGCTTTTGCCATGGAAAAAGTGGCTTCAAAGGATGGTTACAGTACCAATGGAGCCGTTTTGAAGCAAAAGGAGTTTCATTTTTTCATGATCATGACTTCTCCCAATTTCCTTCGGGTGATGGGTATTCCTGTTGAAGAGGGGCGCGATTTCTCTTTGTCCGATGAGTTATCGGAAGAACCTGTTTATATATTTAATGAGACAGCTAAACTGGCGGTAAATATGGAACAGGGAGATATTCTTCAGTCATGGATTCCCGGCCGTATTATCGGATTTACCGGAAATGTGAAGTTTACCTCTCTTCGCAACGGTGAGAACAATATTGCTTTTGTGGTGTCAAAGATGCCTTATCCGATGTCTGTATCTTATATTCGTCTGAAAGCGGGATCCGATGTGCATGCTGCTGTTAATCATATCCGTAAGACATTGGCGGATCTTGATCCGGCCTATCCGTTTGATGTGCAGTTTTATGATACGATCTTTAATCATTTGTATCATAAGGAAGAGAATTTGCGTAGCCTGATTACTGTTTTCAGCATATTGGCAATAATCATATCGCTTGTGGGAGTATTCGGATTAGTCGTATTCGATACACAGTATCGCCGGAAAGAAATCGGTGTGCGTAAGGTACATGGGGCGACTAACAGTGAAATTCTGAAAATGCTTAACCGTTCATATATTTATATTGTACTGGTATGTTTTGCCCTGGCTACGCCGATCGGTTACTATGGCATTAAGAAATGGCTGGAAAGTTTTGCCTATAAGACACCGATGTACTGGTGGGTATATCTGGCCGCATTGACAATTGTACTGGTCATTACCATAGGTACAGTCACATTCCAGAGTTGGCGGGCGGCAAATGCCAATCCGGTAGATAGTTTGAAGGCACAATAAGTATTTCAACTAAACAGATTTACTATCATGTTTTTTGAAATGAACTGTCATACTATCATTTATTTGTGTAATATGTTGTATATATGCGTGTTGTCTTCTGATAGTTACCGTTTTTAACTGTCACTTATCTATCATGCAACTATCATAGCCTACTTGAAAAGACGGATAGATAAGTACTTCTTTTCAGTAAGTATACTGTTTAAAATCAGATGGATAGTAATATAAGTTGCTTGACACCCGGGTCTTGATATGCTCGACACCCGGGTGTAAGCATCGTTGAGATGGGGGTGTGAAACAGGTCGAAATGGGCATGCCGGCAACAAAAAATAGGTATTCGGATGAAAATAAGTCATAGGTTTGAGATAAAAAGGTAGTAGGGCGACGAATTATAAGAGGTGGTATCGAACGGTTACAGGTACTTTTTATGAATTGAAATGACTGTTCTTTGGTTAAAATCTCGTTAAAATGATGGTTGTATGTTAGATTAGTGATAGTTAAAAGCGGTAACTGTCATAGGTTAATGTGCATGTATATAGAGATTTACACGAGTGAATGATAGTATGATAGTTGATTCGTAGAAAACCTGACACTGTAAACGCAAAAAAAGGATATCCCATATGGAATATCCTTTCTTCTACTGATATATAATAAATATAATGTCAGTCAATTAGTTTCTGGGAAGTGCTTCTTTCACTACCATTGCCCGGCCTTCGTATTCTGCACCGTTCAATTCGTTGATAGCTTTGAAGGCTTCTGCATTTTCCGGCATTTCAACAAAAGCAAAACCTTTTGATCTTCTGGTGTCGCGGTCTACAATAAGTTTTACAGAATCAACTGTTCCGAACTCTTCCATTACATCTCTCAAATCTGATTCCTTAACATTGTAGCTAAGGTTACCAATATACATGTTCATAAATATAAAAATAAAAAATTAATAATATAACAATAAAACTTTAGGAAGGTCTTTATCAGAGATGGAAATACTCAATGTTTATAACTGAGGAGATACATGTGAAAGTAAGATCGAAATAAATCTCTTATTGTTTCTGATGCAAAGTAACGGAAACAATTTGGATAATGAACTATATATCTTGTTTATTATTCAATAATATATTATTATTATGAAATAAGGTCATTAATTAGTAATATGCCGTTATTCCGTTTTGTATAAGTTTATCCGGCATTAGTTCCATCCTCTCGTTTTTTCTATCGGAAAAATATACGGGTAAAGCGGGCATATATTCGTAATATTGCAGTAGAAATATTAAATATGATATAGCATGAATAACCTTGAACGATCCAGGCACAGGAGGCCTGTTCTAAGTACCTTGATCTTGTTACTTTCGATTGTAACAATGAGCGCACAAACAACGACCTTGCATCCGGTTGCTTCCAACGACTGTGGTGTGGACGGCAAACAGCCGTTTCTGGTAAAAGGCGATAATTATACCATGCCCGATGAAACGGGAGGAAGTATGACGGCAAGAACCTGCAATTTCGGAGGGTCTGTTATCTATGCTTTCGACCGTTTGGATATACAGGCGGATTACCAGTTGGAGGTAGTCTATCTGGTGGACAGCGAGCGGCGGCAACGGATCGTAGCCGATGGAAACGAGGTGCAGGCTCCTGTCGTTCTTGAAAAAGGGAAGGAACAGCGTTATCGTATCGACCTGCCGAAAAAGGCATTTGCGTATGGGCAGTTGGTACTGGTTTTCGAAGTATTGAAAGGACCGAATGCCATTGTTTCGGAATTGAATCTTTATTCATCCAATCCAAAGAAACCGATTCCTTTTGAAGGGGATAAAAAGCTGGCGCTGGCGCAGACGCAAAGTTATCGGGTGGATACGACCGTGAATGTGGAAGAACATCTTCCGGTTTATACAATTGTTCCGTACAGTGTGCCGGGCGTGTATAATCCGGTTCTGTCATTGAACGGAACCTGGCAGTTTAATCCGTCTCCGAAAGCTGATTTTTATACCCGTAAGGCCGATACGGACGGATGGAGTCCGATTGTCGTGCCCGGACAATGGTCGATGCAGGGATTCAAAGTCGATTCTGCCGGTTTTGGAGGTTATCAGACTCTTTTTACGTTGCCGGCGGACTGGAAAGGCAAGCAGGTGAAGTTGCGTTTCGACGGTGTATCCAGCGAATGTATTGTCTGGCTGAACGGAAAAGAGATAGGGACCCATATGGGAGGTATGACTGCGTTTGAGTTGGATGCTACTACAGCTTTGCAACCGGGAGAAAACAGATTAGCACTGAAGGTCCGTAGCGAATCGCTGGCAGATATGCTGGGAAGCCTGACGCAGTATGCCGCTCATCAACTGGGAGGTATTACGCGCAAAGTCACGCTTTTTGCCGTACCCGATGTGCATATTTCCGATCTCCGTATCGTGACGGAGTTGGATGAACAATATAAGGATGCTGAACTCAAAGTGTATCTGGCTGTGACAAATGCCGGAAAGGAGACGGAGAAGAATATAGCAGCGCGTCTTTCTATCGGCGGCCTTCCCGTTGTTCTCGATCAGGTAATTCCGGAACTGTCTCCGGGCCAAAACTGGACCGGATGGTTAACCGGAAAAGTGGCCGATCCCCGGAAATGGGATAATGAGCATCCTTATTTATATACGATGAAAATAGAATTGGGAAATGCGGACGTAACCACTGAACAGATAGAGAAACGTTTCGGTTTCCGTGAAGTAGAAGTGCAGGGCAACCGTCTGTTGGTAAACGGCAAGCCGGTAAAGTTGAGAGGCGTCTGCCGTCATGAAGCGCACCCGCTTACCGGTCGTGTCATGACTCCGGAGTTGGAACGGAAAGATGTGGAATTATATCGTGCCGCTAACTGTAATTTTATCCGTACGTCACATTATCCTCCTTGCGAAGAATTACTTGAAATCTGTGATGAACTGGGAATGTTCGTCGAAGTGGAAGCACCTGTTTGCTGGATTGGTCATCATGCGAATGAGAACTGGAAAGTACTCGATTACCAGGATAGTACATATTATCCGTATGTCTTGCAGGCAAATATGGAGACGATTCATTTCTACCGGAATCATCCGTCCGTTATCTTCTGGTCGATTGCCAACGAATCGTATTGGAACAAAGAGTTTGCCCAGGTTGAGGTATATGTGAAGAAAGCCGATCCGACTCGTCCGCATACTTTCCATGATCAGGCATACGGCGGTTTCAATAACCAGGGAAGTACGGCTCCAATCTCCAATATTCACTATCCCGGACCGGATGGATATAAGGTTGCCGCCAAGAGTGACCGCCCGATGGTGTATGGGGAATATTGCCACCTGAATGTTTACAACCGCTGCGAGTTGGTGACCGATCCGGGTGTACGTAGCGACTGGGCGCTGGCACTGTCTCCGACTTGGGAGAATATGTATAAGACGGATGGTGTGCTGGGTGGTTCTATCTGGTCGGGTATCGACGATATTTTCCAATTGCCGAATGGGGATGCTGTGGGTTACGGTCCGTGGGGACCGATAGACGGATGGCGTCGTCCGAAACCGGAATATTGGGATATGAAAAAAATATATAGTCCGATTCGTGTGCAAACAGACCGGTTATCGCCTGCTAAAGAGTTGGTTATTCATTTGGAAAACAGATATACCTATACTGATTTCAATGAATTGCAGCTCAACTGGAAATATGGGGATGAACAGGGAGTTTCCTTTGCCTCGATTAAGCCGGGAGAGAGCGGTCAGATACGTATTCCGATTATGAATCCGGATCAGGCAAACGAGCTGTATCTTTCTTTTACCGATCCGCGCGGTTTCATTGCCGACGAGTATATCATCCCGGTAGGTAAACAGGTTCAGAATGAATTGCCGGAATTGCAGCCGCTTACGACACAACTGAAGAAAGCAAGTGACCGTTATCGCATTACCGGCAAAAACTTTATTTGTGAAGTGAGCCGCACGACCGGACAAATCCTGTCGTTGAAACAGGGAAAGCAGGAGATACTGAACGGCGGTCCGTGGCTGATGGCGCTTCCTCTGAATGGCGGCGGTTGTTATCCGAACCATAATGCAAATACTCCTTTATTTAATGATATTTGCACGGAATGGAAACCGACGGAAATCGATGCGGCAAAAGTCGGTGACGATGTCATTGTCACGGTAAAAGGAAGCTATAAAGAATTTGAAGGAAGCTATAAACTGACTGTCAACGCGGCCGGAAAACTTTCTGTCAGCTATTCATTTAATGCGCTGGCTGACGTAAATCCCCGCCAATGGGGATTGGTTTTTGAGGCTCCGGCAACCTTCAATAAAACATTTTGGCGTCGTGATGGTCTGTGGAGTGTTTATCCGGAAGACCATATCAGTCGTCCGGTAGGAGAGGCAGACCTGTTTTATTCCGGTTTACCCTCGCATCTCAATCCGCGGGTGGAACCTACCTGGTCGTGGAGCCTCGATTACAATGAATTGGGAAGCAACGATTTCCGCTCTACCCGTCGTAATATCTGGTACGCCGGCCTAACCAATGCCGCAGGCAATAAGGTAACCGCCGTTTCAGATGGCAAACAGCACTGGCGTTCATGGCTGGAAAAAGACCGTATCCGTTTCCTGGTGGCAGATTTCGTCACTGCCGGCAACGAAATGTTCTTGAGTAGCTATTATGCTCCGTTCAGAAAACCGTTAAAGGCAGGGGATAATATTAGTGGTGCGATTGTATTGCATACGAACTGATTTGAAATATTCAGGGAGAGGAGGTAAAATAGTAAGACTTCCGTAAACTATATTGACTTGGATTGCTTATATTTGCATAGAAATGTTTAATCGTATTGCCTTATGAAAGATAGTTATATCCGCTTTGACTGGGCCATCAAACGTCTTTTGCGTCAGAAAGCTAATTTCGGAGTGCTGGAAGGCTTCCTTTCCGTGTTGTTGGACGAAAAGGTTGAAATCATCGAGTTGTTGGAAAGTGAAAGTAACCAGCAAACCATTGACGATAAATTCAACAGAGTAGATATCAAGGCTAAAAACAGCAAGGGTGATATCATCATTGTGGAAGTACAGAATACACGTGAACTCTATTATCTTGAACGCATCCTTTATGGTGTGGCTAAGGCGATTACAGAACATATCTCTTTGGGAGAACGTTATTGCGAAGTGAAAAAAATATACTCCATAAGTATTCTATATTTTGATATAGGAAAAGGGGACGATTACCTGTATCATGGGCAGAATATTTTCACGGGGGTACATACGGGTGATCGTTTGGAAGTGACTACCAAAGAGAAAAATGCAATTGTGCATAAGCTTCCGGCTGAAATTTTTCCGGAATACTACCTGATTCGTGTGAACGAGTTTAATCAAGTAGCTGTGACCCCGTTGGAAGAATGGATAGAGTATCTGAAAACAGGGTGTATCCGCTCTGATACAACGGCTCCCGGTCTGGAAGAGGCGCGTGAGAAACTACGTTATTATAATATGACTCCCGAAGAACGTCATGCTTACGATGAACACCTGAATGCCATTATGATACAAAATGATGTTCTGGATGGTGCAAAGCTGGAAGGTCTCATGGAAGGTCGTATGGAAGGGCGTGTAGAAGGGCGTGTAGAAGGACGTATGGAAGGGTTAGCCGAAGGTCGCGTAGAAGGTGAAGTCCGAAAGCAAAATGAGATTGCTGCAAATATGAAAAAGTTAGGTCTAGATATTCAACTTATTTTGGAGGCTACTGGTCTAACGCTTGAAGAAATAGAGAAACTGTAATAATCTTGTAAGATTATTTTTTACCCCAATATCCATGCATATAAAGATATTGGGGTTTTTTATGTGTTTACGTGAATAGTATAGCATTTATCGAATGATTGTCCATCTTTTATCTTGTATAGTCTATTTGTTCTTTTAAAGAAAAACTCTTATTTTGCGGAGTAAATACGTATATAACAATACCATGAGAAGACTTACCTTATTACTAGCGTCTATCGGCTTAGTCATGACAGCCTATAGTCAACCGAACGTAACCCCAAAAGAATGGGGCAATAATGAATATGCCGGAATATGGAAACTGTCAGTAGGCACACCCGAAAAGATCAACCTGCTGAGCGAACTCGATATAACTCCGAAGAAAGAAGCCTTGCAGCAGATGGCGGAAGGTCGGTTACCTATTTCACCGGCTGATGTAAAAACAGAATTAAGGGATGGCAAAACGTATATCAGTTTCCCGTTGGAAAGAGGGGAGAAGATATTCGGTCTGGGGCTTAACTTCAAAACCGTCGAACAACGGGGCCGTATCATGCGGCTGCACATGGATCATTACACCGGAAGCGATAACGGCCGTACCCATGCACCGGTTCCTTTCTTCGTCTCTTCCCGCGGATATGGTGTATTAATCAATTCCGCCCGCTATATAGATTTATGGGTAGGAACGGCCGTTCGCAAGGGACCGAATGCCCCGGAGGAACAAGACCGTAATACAGATCCGACCTGGCCTGCACAACCTTATTCCGACAATATTGAAGTCCTGGTTCCTGCACAAGGTGTGGAATTGGTTTTCTTTGCCGGACCAACCATGCAGGATGTTGTTCGCCGTTACAATCTGTATAATGGTGGTGGCGCTTTGCCTCCGCGTTGGGGACTGGGTTTCTGGCACCGTACACCGACTTTGTTTACCGATAACGATGTAAAGAAAGAGGTGGATGAATTTGAGAAACGTGGATTTCCTCTTTCCGTGATCGGCCTTGAACCGGGATGGCATAGTAAAGCTTATCCTTGTACCTACGAATGGGATAAAACCCGTTTCCCGGATGCTCCCGGCTTTGCCAAAGAGATGCTCGACCGGAATATACGGTTGAACCTCTGGATGAATCCGTATGTATCCAAACATAGTGAAGTATACGATAAAATAAAACCCTATACCGGTTCTCATACGGTCTGGCTGGGTGAGGTTCCCGACTACTCCATGCCTGAAGCCTGTAAAATCATGACCGATCACTTCCGTAAACATCAGGTCGACCTGGGAATAAGCGGATATAAGATGGATGAGAATGACGGATATGATTCCTGGTTGTGGCCTGACGTAGCGACGTTTCCTTCCGGTATCCCGGCGGAACAGTTGCGTAACCTGTATGGTTCGCTGATGCAACAGGCAACGGTAAAGATGTATCGTGAAAAGAATCTGCGTACTTATGGGCAGGTGCGTGCCGGTAATGCGGGAACGAATGCTTATCCTTATGTCCTGTATAATGACTATTACGACCATCGCGGTTTTATCACCGCTTTGATAAACAGTTCTTTTATCGGCGTGTTATGGACACCGGAAGTTCGTTCCTCCAAAACATCGGAAGAATGGCTTCGACGGATGCAGACTGTTTGTTTTTCGCCTATTGCACAGTTGAATGCCTGGGCGGACGGAACGAAACCATGGACTTTTGCAGATGTAGAAGATGATATTCGTGAGATCGCTTTGTTGCGTATTCAGTTGATACCTTATTTATATACCGCTTTTGCCGATTACGCATTCTACGGAACACCTCCGGTGCGTGCCATGAATCTGGAAGAAGGTTATTCTGTCGAAGCACAGACGGAAGAAGGTAAGCTGGATGCAACTGAGAATCCGTATGCGATGGCTGTACGCCGGGAAGTGAAAGACCAGTTTATGGTCGGCGAGAATATCCTGGTCGCTCCTTTGTTTGCCGGAGAGAAAGAACGTAAAGTAGTTCTCCCGCAAGGTAAATGGTATGATTTTTACACCGGAAAGTTTGCCGGTGAGGGAGAAGTCATAACTGTTATCCCGGCTGACCGCCATATTCCTGTATATGTAAAAGACGGCGGTATTATCCCACTCTGGCCTGCCATGTCGAAATTCGGTGATCAGAAATATCCGCTGGAAGTACGGCATTATGGAAACAAACCGGGCACATATTCTTTATATGATGATGACGGAAGTTCCTATAACTACGAAAAGGGAGAGTTTACCCGCATCGACCTGACCGTTACGGTTGATAAGAAAGGAAAGAAAAAAGGGAAAGCCGTTCAACCGAAAGGAAAAAAGATTTGGTCATTCAGTGAATATAATTTCAAGTTTATGACGGAATAAGCAAATACTCTTTCCATATCACAGATGTATTTCTTTTGTTTCACAGTTGGATTCCGTTTGTATCACAGTTGAGTTTCTTTTGTTTCACAGCTGTGATATGAATAAAGAATTGGAGTTTATCCACACATGCTGGCGGGTAAATCATACTGTGACCGGGCTAATTGACTGTATCAGAAACTAATTTTATATGAAGCTAAGCAAAACTATTTCACTAACACTACTTTCTTTAACTCTGGGATGTTATCTGCATGCGCAGGATATTCAATCGTTGGCAGGAACCTGGCAGTTCAGTCTCGACCCTGCCGATCAGGGGATGAAAGAAAACTGGCAAGACCGTTCGTTTGATAAAACGATTGCCTTGCCGGGAACAACCGATGAAGCGCAATATGGCGAGAAGACGTCCGGTTCCGATTTCGGTATCTTGACCCGTGCTTATAAATACTACGGTCCGGCCTGGTATTCGAGAGAAATTGAAATTCCATCCGAATGGAACGGAAAACGCATTCGGATGGAACTGGAACGCGTCTTATGGGAGTCACGTGTTTTTGTGGATGGAAAGGAGGTGTCCGTGCAGGATGCTTTGTCTACTCCCCATTACCATGATCTCGGTTATCTATCCCCTGGTAAGCATCGTTTGACTATTCGTATCAATAATGATCTGATCTATAATATTGGCGATAAAGGTCATGTCTATACGGAATATACGCAAAGTATCTGGAATGGAGCTGTCGGACGCCTGCAACTGAAGGCGATCGAGCCGGTTCATTTCTCTAATCCGCAGGTGTTTACCAAGGTTTCTCCCTGTTCTCTGCAGCTGATGGATATCTTGATGAATACTTCATCCAAAGAGGTCGATGCACATATAACCTGGCAACTGACCGAGCGTGGGAGTGGAACGGTTGTTTTTACGGAAACAACCGAACAGCCGTTACGGAAGGGAGCGAACGTACTGAATTTTAAAGCATCTATGCCGCAGGGTATCAAGCTATGGAATGATGTCACTCCCCATTTGTATCAGTTGAAAGTTACCATACGGGATAAAAAGAAAATATACGATACCCGTGAAATTGAGTTCGGTTTCCGGGAAGTGACAACATCCAAATCAAAAATTCTTATCAACGGAAAACCTGTTTTTCTGCGTGGTAATCTCGATTGCGTGCATTTTCCGCTGACGGGTTATCCGTCTTGTAAGGTAGAAGATTGGGAAAAGATTTTCCGTATTTATAAAGACTATGGTCTGAACCATGTCCGTTTTCATTCCAGGTGTCCTCCGGAAGCTGCTTTTATCGCGGCTGACCGGATCGGTATTTATATCCAGGCAGAAACGATTTGGATCGACTGGTGGATGTCTGTCGAGCAGAAAGAACGGAAAGAGATGGATACCAAAGGCCATCCGCAGGGATTGGGTAAGAATCCTTCGGCCGACCGGTATGTGCAGCAGGAATTAACCCGTATGATCGATGCTTACGGCAACCATCCGTCTTTCATTATGCAATGTATCGGTAACGAGTTGGGTAACTCTGATTTCGAAGTGATGGAGTCGTGGATGAAACCCTTGAAAGAAAAAGACTCGCGCCGCCTGTATGCAACTTCAACGGCTCGTAAGATCATGCCGCTCGATCAATATATGGTCACCCATTATATGGACGGACTGGGCGGAACCCGCGGTCTTCGGGGCGGTGCTTCTACCGCCTGGGACTTTGAAGATGTGTATTCACGTTCGGACATCCCTATTCTTTCGCATGAGATCGGGCAATGGCCGGTTTATCCGAAATGGGAGGAGATAAAGAAATATACAGGTGTACTGAAAGCCCGTAACTTCGAAGAGTTCCGCGAACAGGCACGCAAAAACAGGATAGAGGAACAGAATGAGGAATTTGTCGCAGCTTCCGGTGCCCTGAACCAGATCATGTACAAATATGAAATAGAATCCTTCCTTCGTACGCCTTCCTGTGCCGGCATCCAGTTGCTTAGCATGCAGGATTATCAGGGGCAGGGCGAAGCGTTGATCGGTTGGCTGGATGTTTTTTATGACAGCAAAGGCATTACAACGCCTGAACAGTTCCGTGCGCACCATGATACGACAGTTCCTTTGTTACGTATGCCTAAATATGTATGGGAAAACAACGAACCTTTTACGGCTGAAATGCAGTTGGCACATTACGGAACCGAAGATTTGCAGGAGGGGCTTTACTGGAAGATTAAAGATGAAGACAGTAATCTGGTCGCTTCCGGAAAGACTGCATCCCGCCGTTGGCCCGTAGGTACTTCCGAACTGGGAGGTAAAATAAATTGTGATCTTTCTTCTATCTCTGCCGCTCAAAAACTGACGGTTGAAGTCGGTTTGCAGGGACGGTCCATCGTTAACCGTTGGAATATCTGGGTTTATCCGTCTGCAAAATCTTCGGGCAAACCTTTTGTGGCCGAAGATGTGTATGTCACCGACCGGATGGATGCGGAATGCCTGAAACGTTTGGAAAAAGGAGAGAAGGTTCTTTTGCAGGCGTCTGCTTTAGGGACGGAAGAAACCTGCGATAAGATTAGTTTTTATCCTTTATATTGGTCGCTGACTTTCTTCCCCGGGCAGGGTAAGAATACGATCGGTATGATTGTTCGCGATAAACATCCGTTGTTTGCACAGTTCCCGACCGATTCACATAGCGACTGGCAGTGGCAATCCGTTTATAAAGATGCTCGTGCCTTCTATATAAACGACTATCCGGAAAGTTATAAGCCGATTGCGCAGCCGGTCGATGATTTCCACCGGAATAATAAGCTGGCCTCTATCTTTGAGTTGAAAGTGGGAAAAGGAAAATTGCTTGTCTGCGGCTTTGACCTGAAAGATGAAAAGAATCCGGCTGCACGCCAGTTGAAGAACAGCATCCTGCATTATATGAGTTCGGACGATTTTGATCCTTCGTATGAAAAAGATATTGCCTCCTTGCAGAAAATGCTGACTTATGTGGAACCATTGAAGAGTACTGTTACCGGCGAGTTCAGCAATGCTTTGCTGTATATAGACTGTGCAGCTCCGGATAAAACCTTTGCCAATAAGAAGACTACATACGAGATAACTCCCGACTGGCAGGCAAAGGAGATGGAGTTGACGATCCAATGTCCTCCGGGAATCATCGGTTCCTTATATGTTTGTTTTGCCGACAAGGATAAGAAAGGACGCACGGGGCATCTAGTCTTCGAAGGTCGTGACTACGAATTGGTAAAACAAGAGAATGAAGAGTCATGGGTTAAACTCCATATTATGCGTGAAGATTCAAATGACGGAATACTTCGTTTGAAAGCAAAGCTGAAGAATGGTCCTGATCTGGTTATTTCGAAAGTGGCTATCGTGGAGGAATGATCGTTCAATAAAGACTGTCGGTTTTTTGTAAAATTAGGGAATCTTTTTGCAGAATCCGATATGGATATAAAGAAAAGAGGAAGTATGTTGCTTTTATATATTTCCTCTTTTTATCTTTGTATATAAGTGAAAAAAACAGATATTATGAAGAAAAACTTATTATTAGCATTAAGTGTGTGGTTACTGACATCCTGCAATGCCGGAATTGATCTTCCGGTTAGACCGTCGGATAGCGATTTACAATTCTCCGATCTGGCAAAGACTTGGGATGAGGGAATGCCATTAGGAAATGCGACTGTTGGTGCCCTGGTTTGGCAGCGGGATTCGGCTTTACGCTTATCCCTGGACAGGACAGACCTTTGGGATTTGCGTCCGATGGATAGTATCTCCGGTCCGAATAACCGGTTTGCCTGGGTTCGTGAACAAGTGAAGAAAAAGGATTATCTTCCGGTTCAGCAGAAATACGACCATCCGTATGACCGTCAACCGGCTCCGTCCAAAATACCGGGGGCGGCGCTGGAATTTTCTTTGGAAGAACTGGGCTCTCCTTCTGATGTCCGTCTTTATCTGAATGACGCGCTTTGTGAAGCGACGTGGGATAACGGAACCACGTTGAAAACTTTTGTTCATGCCACCGAACCGGTCGGTTGGTTTGTTTTCGAGAATTTACCCTCGTCAATAACTCCTACCTTAATTTCTCCCAAATACAGTACAGGAGGAGATAAAGCCGGTAATTCTGTAGAAGGGCAGGATTTGCGTCGTCTAGGTTATAAACAAGGTACTATTGATGAAGATGCGAATCAGATAGCCTATCATCAGGAAGGCTGGAATGGTTTTTCGTATGATGTGAATGTTCGTTGGGAGCAGAAAGGAAAGACGCTGTATGGTGTCTGGAGTGTGACTTCTTCATTGGAATCCGATAAGGCAACTGAAAAGACACAGGAAGCCATGACACGCGGAGTGAATCAGGATTATCAGTCTCACCTGAATTTCTGGAAGAACTATTGGGCACAGTCATCCGTCACACTTCCGGATCCTGTTTTGCAGAAACAATATGATAATGAAATGTATAAATATGGTTCTGCCACCCGCGAAAACTCTTATCCTATCTCTTTGCAGGCTGTATGGACTGCCGATAACGGTAAACTCCCGCCCTGGAAAGGCGATTATCATCATGACCTGAATACTCAACTCAGTTACTGGCCGACTTATACCGGCAACCACCTGACGGAAGGTTTGGGTTATCTGAATACGCTTTGGAATCAGCGGGATGTCTATAAGGAATATACCCGCCAGTATTTTGAAACGGATGGTATGAATGTCCCCGGTGTATGTACGTTGTTAGGTGTTCCGATGGGTGGATGGATTCAATATTCCATGTCGCAGACGGCCGGAGCCTGGCTGGCACAGCATTTTTATCTTCACTGGAAATATTCGATGGACCGTGATTTCCTGAAAGACCGTGCTTATCCTTTCCTGAAAGACGTGGCTACATACCTGGAACAAATATCCGTGGTGGATGCTCAGGGTGTTCGTAAACTGACCATGAGTTCCAGTCCTGAGATATACGATAACTCGATCAACGCCTGGTTTAAGGATATGACAAACTATGATCTGGCTTTGATGAAGTTCGCTTTCAGTGCCGCATCTGAACTTGCCGGGGAATTAGAGATTCCGGAAGAGGCCGCTCATTGGAAAAAACTGAATGAACAACTACCGGAACTGGATGTGGATAAGGATGGTGCCTTGACGTTTGCCAAAGGTTTCTCATACGATCAGTCCCACCGTCATTTCTCTCATGCGATGGCTATCCATCCGTTGGGTTTGCTGGATTGGAGCCAGGGTGAAAAGTCACAACAGATCATTAAAGCTACAATAAAGAAGTTACAGGATTATGGTCCCGATTACTGGACCGGTTATTCATACAGTTGGTTTGGTAATATGAAAGCCCGTGCATTTGATGGTGATGGTGCCGCCCGGGAATTGCGTACATTTGCTGAATGTTTTTGCTTGCGTAATACATTCCATGCCAACGGCGACCAGACAAAAACAGGGAAGTCCAAATTCACATACCGTCCGTTTACCCTGGAAGGTAACTTTGCCTTCGCTGCCGGTATCCAGGAAATGCTTTTGCAAAGTCATACCGGAATCATCCGTGTGTTCCCGGCGATCCCTTCCGACTGGTCGAATGTCTCTTTTGATAACCTTCGTGCCATGGGTGCTTTCCTTATCTCTGCCGAAAAACAAAACGGAAAGATCACCAAACTTCGCATCTATCCTGAACAGGGCGGAACATTACGTCTCGCTTCTCCGTTCGGAACAGACGAAGCAGTAGTAACGGGTAATGCCGGAGATGTAACGAACGAGGATGGCATATTATCGTTTGAAACCCGTAAAGGTGAATGGGTGGATATAAAGCCGGCAGATCATCGTATTGAATAGTTCTTTGGAATAAATAGAACAGAAAGTGTATGGACCGGGCTGAGATTGAATGTCGTCTGACAAATCAATCACTCGCCCCGGTCCATACATTTTTTTGTTACATATTGTCTGGATTACATTTTTACATTTGGGATATTTTCTATAACTTGCCGTGATTTTTAATACTAAATCTGATTTGACTTAAACGAAAAATTAAGAATGTACAATAATTAAAACAATCATTTTATGAAATTCCAGAAAACACTATTCGGATGTTTAGTTGGCGTAGCTTTGTCTATGAATGTAAACGCCCAAGAAGTACAAGGATTCGTTCATGAACGTTCTACTGATTATGAATGGCCTACAGATCAACAGGTCTTGGATAAACTTGATAAATGGCAGGACCAGAAATTCGGTGTATTATTCCATTGGGGACTTTATTCGGTTCCGGGTATTGTAGAGTCATGGTCTATTTGTTCAGAGGATGTAGACTGGATTTCCCGTAAAAAGGATATGACGTACGATGAATACAAGAAGTGGTATTGGGGATTGAAGGAATCACTGAACCCGACACAGTTCAATCCGGACAAATGGGCTGATATTATGAAGGATGCCGGAATGAAATATATGATTTTTACAACCAAACATCATGATGGTTTCTGTATGTTTGATTCAAAATATACAGATTTTTCTATTGCAAACGGTCCTTTTGCCAATAACCCCAAAAAAGATGTAGCCCGTTATGTCTTTGACGCATTCCGTCAGAAGGATTTCATGATCGGGTGTTATTTCTCCAAACCGGACTGGCATTGCGAATGGTTTTGGAATCCTTATTTTGCAACTCCCAACCGCCGCCAGAATTATAAGATAGACCGTCATCCGGACTGGTGGAAAAATTACCAGGAATTTACCTATAACCAGATGGATGAACTGATGACTAATTATGGCAACTTCGATATCCTTTGGCTGGATGGCGGCTGGGTGACCGGTGGAGATGTCCATCTGGATAAATTATTGAACAAGGTACGTACTTCTACTCAACCGGGGTTGATTTCTGTGGATCGTACTATCCGTGGAAGAAATGAAAATTATCAAACTCCGGAACGTAGTATTCCTGAGACTCAGTTGAATAATCCCTGGGAAAGTTGTATTACTTTGAGCAACGACTGGGGATGGGTTCCTAATGCTCCTTATAAATCACCGACGAAAGTTATCGGTCTGCTGGCTGAAATCACGGCTAAAGGCGGATGTCTGCTGCTGGGTGTCGGTCCTACGCCACAGGGTACTATTGAAGATGCTGTTGCAGAACGTTTGCATGTGATCGGTGACTGGCTGAGAGCCAATGGAAAGGCTATTTACAACACTCGTATCACTCCGGTTTATAATGATGGAAATGTTTGGTTTACAGCAGACAAGGACGGTAAAACATTATATGCTGTTTATGCTTTGCCGGAAGGAGAGAATTTGCCTGAAACAATTGAATGGACAGGGAACATTCCGACAGGAAAAATGAAAATGCTGAAAGGTAACAAAACAGTGAAATATACCAGCAAGGACGGTAAGGTAAAAGTTATTCTTCCGAAAGGGTTGAAAAACGAACCGGTTGCTTTGCAGTTCACTTTGAAGAGATAATAAATGAAATAAAATAACACATGTTATATGAGTAAAACAACTTCTTTAATTATCGGGCTTATCGCCTTTGCAGGACATGCAATGGCACAACAACCGTTATACAAACAGGCTACGGCTCCTGTTGAAGACAGAGTAAAAGATCTTATAGGGCGTATGACAGTTGAAGAAAAAGTCGGCCAGTTATGTTGTCCGCTGGGTTGGGAAATGTATACCAAAACGACAAACGGCGTTGTTGCTTCCGACCTTTATAAAGAACGGATGAAGACGATGCCTATCGGTTCATTCTGGGCAGTCCTTCGAGCCGATCCCTGGACACAAAAAACGTTGGAGACAGGATTGAATCCGGAACTGTCAGCTAAAGCATTAAATGCCTTACAAAAATATGCCGTAGAAGAAACCCGCCTGGGAATCCCTGTCCTATTCGCAGAAGAATGTCCGCACGGACATATGGCAATTGGTACCACTGTCTTCCCGACATCTTTGTCGCAGGCAAGTACCTGGAATGCAGAGTTAATGCATCGGATGGGAGAGGCTATTGCCCTGGAAGCACGTTCACAGGGGGCCAATATCGGTTATGGTCCGGTGCTGGATATTGCCCGTGAACCCCGTTGGTCACGTATGGAAGAGACTTTCGGTGAAGATCCTGTGCTGACAACTCATCTGGGAGTTGCCTTTATGAAAGGTATGCAGGGTAAATCGCAGAATGACGGAAAGCATTTGTATTCTACCTTGAAACATTTTGCCGCTTATGGCATTCCTGAAGCCGGACATAACGGTGCACGTGCCAATGTCGGTATGCGTCAGTTATTTTCCGATTATCTGCCTCCTTTCAAGAAAGCAGTGGAAGAAGGAGTCGCAACAATTATGACTTCCTATAATACTATCGATGGCGTTCCCTGTACTTCTAATAAATATTTATTGACGGATGTTCTCCGTGATCAATGGGGTTTTAAAGGGTTCGTTTATTCGGATTTAACAAGTATCGAAGGTATTGTAGGGGCAAGAGTGGCGAAAGATAATAAGGAAGCTGCCGTTCTAGCTTTAAAAGCTGGTCTTGATATGGACCTGGGAGGAAATGCTTATGGAAAGAATCTTCAGAAAGCCTTGGAAGAAGGTGCCATCACCATGGATGACCTCAACAGAGCGGTCGCTAATGTCCTCCGTCTGAAATTCCGCATGGGGTTGTTTGAGAATCCGTATGTTTCACCGGAACAGGCCAAACAGGTGGTACGTTCAAAAGCTCACAAGGAACTGGCTCGCGAAGTTGCCCGTGAAGGGATTGTTTTATTAAAAAATGAAGGTGTATTGCCTCTGAAGAAAAATATCGGAAGCATTGCCGTGATCGGTCCGAATGCAGATATGATGTATAACCAGTTGGGTGACTATACGGCTCCTCAGGAACGTGAAGAGATTGTTACGGTACTGGATGGCATACGAAAAGCCGTTTCTCCTTCAACGAAAGTGAATTACGTAAAAGGCTGTGCAATCCGTGATATAACTACCAGTAATATCCCGGCAGCGGTAGAAGCTGCCCGTGCTGCAGATGCAGTTGTTTTGGTTGTCGGTGGTTCGAGTGCCCGCGATTTCAAGACAAAATATATAGGTACAGGTGCTGCGGATGTTTCTAACGACGGAAACCAACTCCTGTCGGATATGGATTGTGGCGAAGGATATGACCGTAGCACATTGCGTTTGCTGGGCGATCAGGAAAAACTCCTGGAGGCGGTAGCTGCCACAGGTAAACCATTGGTTGTTATTTATATCCAGGGACGTACATTAAATATGAACCTGGCTTCGGAAAAGGCACAGGCGTTGCTTACTGCCTGGTATCCGGGTGAACAGGGTGGGGCAGCTATAGCAGATGTTTTGTTTGGCGATTATAATCCTGCCGGGCGTTTGCCTGTATCCGTACCCCGTAGCGAAGGTCAGTTACCCTTATTCTATTCACAGGGAAAACAGCGTGCCTATGTCGAAGAAGAAGGAACGCCTCTTTATGCATTTGGCTATGGATTAAGCTACACTAAGTTTGATTACAGTCAATTGGAGTTGCAGAAAGGTAATGGAAAAGATGTCTTGCAAACAGTCAGTTGTACGGTTACCAATACCGGAGACTGTGACGGGGAGGAAGTTGTCCAGCTTTACATCTGTGATAAAGTAGCCTCTGTTTCCCAGTCCCCAATCCTGTTAAAGGCTTTCGAACGTATCTCCCTGAAGAAAGGCGAAAGCAAGAAAGTTACTTTCACATTGGGTGAAGAAGAACTGTCTCTTTATAATATGGAAATGAAACAGGTGGTAGAACCGGGAGACTTCAAAGTCATGGTTGGAGCTGCTTCGGATGATATCCGGTTGGAAGGAGAGTTTACATTGTAATAGAAGTTTCTATATCTAAAAGAAGAGGCTGGGTTCGATGTGAGTCCAGCCTTTTTTGTGTTATATACTAAGTATATATTCAATATCTTTGATTACATTTTTCCCTTTAGTTCCTAAATTGGAACATTTTTGAAGAATCCGTTCCGTATTTAAAAGTTCTTACCACAAGCATTATACTTACTGAGAATGAGATCATAACTTACTTTGTAATCGTAAATCTTTTATGAATTAAAGTATTATGTAAAGTAGTTTTCACTAAACATTATTATTATGGAAAACAAGAAAATGTGTGTTTGGAAACGAGGGGGATACTTTTTTATTGCGACTTTATTAGGAGCGGGTCCTTTCTCAGGTCATGTTTATGCCGGAACTGATCATGATCAGTTCAACTCGGTCACTACCGAGTTGAACTATGGTTTAAATCAGAAAAAAGGAAAAAAAGTTACAGGAACGATTATCGATGAAACCGGCGAACCTGTTATTGGAGCTAATGTAGTACAAAAAGGTACTACTAATGGAAGTATAACAGATATAGACGGGCGATTCTCTTTGGAAATTCCGGAAGATGCTATTCTGGAAATATCTTATATCGGCTATCTGACCCAGTCTATTCCGGTGAAGAATAAATCTTCTTTACAAATCACTCTCCGGGAAGATACTCAAAAATTGGATGAGGTGATTGTTGTTGGATATGGTTCTACTAGTGTCCGGAAAAATACGGCCGCCTTGGCTACAGTAGATAACACGAAGGTGCTCGAAGTTCCTTTTTCGGACATGGGATCGAGTTTGCAAGGACGTGTACCAGGTGTAATTGTACAGCAGGGATCGGCTGAGCCGGGGCAGAATGGAGCCAGTGTTTCTATACGTGGTAATGGAGATCCATTATATGTGATTGACGGATTTGTTTCTTCGAGCGGCCGTTTTATGGCACTGAATAAATCGGATATCGAATCGATGACCGTATTGAAAGATGCAGCCTCTACTGCTGTTTATGGTATGAATGCCGGTAATGGTGTAGTTGTAGTCACTACTAAACAGGGGAAAGCCGGAAAGTTGAATGTAAATTATCAGGCTAATTTCGCATTCAATACACCGTCTTATCCGGCGGAGCGTTTGAATGCATATGAATATGCAACGGCCATTAATAAATTAAATCAATCTTTGGGTAATGGTCTCAATTCGTTCAGAACGCAGGAAGAGATGGCAGAGATTGAAGCGAATCTGGGTTCATACACAAACTGGGAAAATGCGTTATTACGTAATTATACACCTCAGAATGAACATACGGTATCTATTAGTGGAGGTAATGATAGGCTGAAATATTTTGGTAGTCTGAATTATCTGGGACAAAAAGGTATTTATAAATCGGATAAGTTAAATTATGACCGTTATAATTACCGGACCAATGTAAGCAGTAATTTCGATGAAATAGGTTTAACAGTCGGTTTGAATGTCAATGGAACGGTAAAAGACGAACTATATCCCAGCGCCAGTGCATATACTCTCTATTCCCGCCTGAAGGACAGGACACCTTTTGAGAAACCATATAATGAAGACGGCACAGTTTCCAATCAATTTGATAACCCAGCGTTACAACTGGATGGTCCGGGTGAAATCAAATATCGTACTGTTTATAATCAATTAGCTGTCAATCTGGAGTGGGCAGTACCTTGGGTAAAAGGCTTGAAGTTCGGTTTTGACGGAAATTATAATATCGAGAGTCAGGACAGGGCTGACTGGTATGAAAATGCCACCTATTATGATGCGGATGGGAATGCCACCTTTGAAGATCCTTCCAATATCAGTATGACTCGTTCTTCTTATCAGCACAACCGATATGATTTCAATGTGCGTGCCGATTATAAGAACACCTTTAATGAAAAACATAATGTACTGGTAACTTTAGTGCACAACCGTCAGTATTATCATGGGACATCTCTTTCTGCCAGTTCGAATACCTTCTATCTGTCGACGATACATCAGATACAAAACGGAGATGCTGCCAGTATTACGGCAAGCAACAAAGAAAGTAAACAGACCTCGATGGGATATGTAGGCCGTCTTCGTTATGACTATGACAACCGGTATATGGCAGAGTTCTCCGGACGTTACGATGGCTCGGACTGTTTTCCGAAAGGGAACCGGTTCGGTTTCTTCCCTTCCGGTTCTTTGGGATGGGCTATTTCGGAAGAAGAGTTCTTTTCGCCGGTAAAGGATTTAGGCATATTCGATTACTTCAAAGTGCGCGGCTCATACGGTGAAATCGGTTTGAACGGAGCGAAACATGACGACTATGCTTATTTGACAACTTTCAATTATAATTCTAATGCATATGTAATCGGTGGAAGTATGGTCAATTCGATTACGCCGGGGGCTACTCCCAGTATAAATATGACCTGGTACACCCGTGATAAAACAGACGTTGGTATTGATTTTTCTACGTTGGGAAACAAACTGGAAGGTTCGTTCGACTGGTTTTATGAACGGACAAAGGGATATCTGGTGGCACCGAAATATGAATATACGGATCCGATCGGTTATGACCTGCCTTTGATTGTTTCCAAGGCAGAAGACCGTTCTGAAGGATTGGATGGTTTTGTAAAATATACGGATAAGATTGGGCAAGTTAATTTCTCTGCCGGTTTCAACTTTACCTGGTATCGCTCGATTAAGGCAATAACCAATGAAGATAAAGTGACTTTGTCAAATCCTTATACTCGTGAACAAGGATATAAGCAAGGTTATCTGGGAACAGGCTTCGTCGGGACACAGTTTTATATGACTCCGGAAGATGTATTGAATAATCCGAAACGTATTAATTCGAAAGACCTGCGCCCCGGTGATTTATGGTATGCCGATGTGAATGGTGATGGTCAGATTACAGGGCAGGATCAGCGTAAATACGGAAACAATGCAAGTCCGCGTTTTGTATTTGGTATCGACTTGTCGGCAAACTGGAAAGGTTTAAATGTTTTGGCAAATATCCAGGGAACCGGTCGTAGACAGACTTATATGAGTGCTGTAGCTATGGGAAAAGAAGGTGAACGAAGGCTGGATTTTACTTATCAGCTCGATACCTGGTCACCGACTAACACCGATGCTACATTCCCTCGTCCGGGTAATACGTCGTTGAATGAAAATAATAACTATGTCGATTCTGATTTTTGGGCTCGCAATTCAAATTATGTGCGTTTGAAATCGTTGACAGTCTCATATGATTTGAAATATGCAGCTTTGAGAAGCTTGTCGTGGTTACAGAATCTGACGGTCTTTGCTTCTGGTGTGAACTTATTCGCTATCGGTCCCTCTGTGAAATATGCTGACCCTGAAGCTTCGAACTTCGACGGATATGCTTATCCGATGATGCGTACTTATTCCCTTGGATTTCAATTAGGATTTTAATAACAGATAAAAGAGTAAATTATGAAAAGAATATATATAGGCCTTGTTGTTTTAGGCCTTGCATTGACAAATACTTCATGTTCGGACTTTCTTGATACGAGACCGTATGATAAGATCATTGGGAATGATACATGGACGAGTGAAACGTTGGCAGAATCATTTGTGTATTCCATCTACTCGAGTGTACTACAAAAAAGTTTGTGGCTAGGAGCATACGGACATCGTTATTCCTGCCATGCTGAAAGTTCAACAAAGAATGCTATGACAGGTACGCTGAACAGTTCTTACTGGTCGAGGGACCGTGCAGAAGGGGTGACCGCAGATGATAATTATGAATGGTTGGATTACAGTGTTCTTTGGCGTATTCACACAGCAATGGAAGAGATTACCGCAAGTGAAATATTCTCAGAAGAATTTAAAACCCGTACTGTCGGGGAATTGAAATTTTTACGTGCAGCTCATTATTTCTTGTTTGCCCGTCAATATGGAGGACTACAGATTATTGACCGTGTGTTGTCTGTAGAGGATGATTTGCAAATACCACGTTCTTCAGTTAAGGAGACATATGATTTTATCATAAAGGATTTGGAAGAAGCGGCCCAGGCATTACCGGCAACCGGAAAAGTAGCCAGAGGACGTGTCAGCAGTATGGCTGCCCATGCTTTATTGATGCGTGTAGCAAATCAAGCGGCGGCTTATGCCGATGGTGGTTCTGCCCAAAGCCAATATTATGATAAAGTGATTGCAGCAGGTACGGCCTTAGGATTAGATGCCGATGGCAGCCAACTGAGTCCTTATTATGATATGTTCCGTTCGTACGAAACGGCAGTTACAGCACAGGAACAAATTCTGGTAGTGGAACGTCTTAAATTAAATTCATCCCTACATGATACTCCTATGCAATATCAAGGTTTATGGCATGCCGGTAATATATCGGAATATGCTAAAAAGAATTTTCCGATCCATGCAACGATGAATTATTGGGGAATGGATGGTGGTTCATGGCCTACGCAGGATTTAGTAGACGATTATCTGGTAGAAGAGACAGACGGATCGATCAAGTATTGGGAAGATGCATCGTATGTACAGACGGGGACAAACGTCGATGAAAAGATGTATTTTAGTAAGGATAAGAAAAGAGATTTACGTTTCTATACAACGATTTTATATGATAGTTGTCTGTATTTCAATGGTCAGGAACGTATTTTCTTCCGTCGTGACGGAAACTGTTCCAACTCTAACAGTCCGATCAATGCAGGAGCGGAAGATGAATACGGACGTAGGGCAGGAGATTTGGATAACTATAATTCTTCAACCGGTTATGCCATGTTGAAATATCATTATGACCCTGTTGTTTCTTTACCTGACCCAGGTTCACAAAAACTGGATTATTGTTATTCCGTATTACGTTATGGCGAGGCTTATTTAAATATGGCAGAGGCTTATCTGATGAAAGGCGATTTTGCGAATGCCCGTAAATATATGATCCCAACGATGGTAAAACATGGAGGGTTCAGTCCGGAAAAAGCTGCGGCATATCTCAATACGAAAAGCGGAAACGGCTGGAACGATCCTTTATTCGAAGCCTATAAACGTGAACGTAATGTTGAAATGGTGTATGAATGCAATGACCGCTATTGGTCTCTTTTGCGATGGGGAATGCGTCAGAGTGGCGGTGTCGGTAACGGGGCCTATGCAACGAGTGGTTTCGTTATCCCTGAATTGGTTGGACCATTACGTGGTATACGTATCTCTCGTGACGGACAGAAGTATGAATTTTTTGAAGTAAATAATGCGATAGGAGAAGCCCGGTTCTCCCCGAAACGCTATTTAGTACCGTTGAACCGTAGCTTCTGCTTGAAATCCGGTGTTGTACAGAATGCGGGATGGGAATGATCTTATTAATAGTAAATAAAAAGACAAATACAATGAAAAGATATTTTAATATATTGGTCGGATGCTTATTGATATTCTCTATGAATAGTTGTTTATATCACAATCTGGAGGATTTAGAGAACTCATCGGATAAAAAAATGACGAATGTCGATTATTCATATCGTTTTTTATATAACGATACGATTCAGAAAGGAACTGCCAATCAGGAAATTCTTGAAGGACGCGTTTGTGAAGTGATTTTTAGTAAATCGATAGAGAATGTGGAAGAAAACGGAATAACTGGTTTTAAAACGACTCTGACTCATACTCTGAATAGTATTCAGAAAGCGGGACCATCCGGTTCCGTTACGAAGGAAATGCTGTATAAGATGTTCGAAGAACAGATCGCACAGGATGGTTTATCGAAGCTCTGGGTATATGTCTCCATTTCGGATGCCGCTATCATTTCACCGTTGGAGGGAGCGCCTACGTTAGGAGCCCCCGGTGATTTTACAAAAGATCGTTATTACCGGGTGACTGCAGCAGATGGTTCCACACAGGATTATATATTGAAAACGGTTAAGGCTTTCTGATTATCCGGCTTTATTTAAAGAATAAAAAGATGTGGCTTCTTTTAACTGATAAGAGAAGATCACATCTTTTTGTTTTATCCAGTTCCTAAATTTGTTTTATTTCGGATTTATTAGTTCCGAAATAGAGCATCTTCCATTCGAAGTAGTCTTTGTGAATTGCTTTTGTATGGTTAGTTTTGTAGGGGTGATTTAAGAATAAAATACATATGAATTTGAAGCGATTTTTTCATTTATTAGTTTGGATATTATTGGCTCTTCCGGTTTGTGCTGCGGATTTCACTGTTCCGCGTCTTTCCCCTTTACCCATAAAGGTGGAAAAGCAGAAAGTACCTTTAGCAGGGTATTGGCAGTTTAACCCTTCTCCCGAAAAAGAATTTTGGAAGAAAGGAAGTGTTAGTGACTGGAAGAACATAGAGGTTCCCGGCGAATGGGTGATGCAGGGGTTTGAAGTCGAGAAGGGGAAGGCCGCCGGTTATTTCCGTACGTTTACTATTCCTTCTGCTTGGAGTGGGCAACAGATCAAACTGCGTTGTAACGGCATATACAGTGATAGCCGGATTTATATAAACGGAAAAGAGGCCGGTTCTCATTTAGGTGGTTTTACGGCTTTTGAACTGGATGTGACGGATTTGGTGCAGGTAGGAAAGGAAAACCGTATTGCAGTCTCTGTCATTTCAGAAAGTCTTGCCGATTCGACATCCAGTGCTTCTCAATATGCCGTTCATCCGTTGGGTGGTATAACAAGAGATCTTTATCTTTTTGCCTTGTCCGAGGTGAATCTTTCGATGTTCCATGCCAGTACATCTTTCGATACTTCTTATGTCGATGCCGTATTGAAGACTAATATTGAAATAACGAATGAATCGTCTGCCGTAAAATCCGGTTTGTCCCTTCATTTTACGTTGAAAGATGCAAATGGAAAAGAAATACAACTGAAAGGGAATACTCTTCCGGTTCAAAACATGGCGATGGGAGCGACGGAAAAGGTTGAAATATCTTTTGATATAGCGAAGCCGGAAAAATGGGATTCCGAGCATCCTTATTTATATACGCTCACCTGTCAGTTGAAAGAGGGGAAAAAGGTGTTGCATGAAACGGTACGCCGGGTAGGTTTCCGCCAGGTGGAAGTTCGCGGCAACCAGATGTATATAAATAATATGCCGGTAAAGCTGCGGGGTGTTTGCCGTCATGAGGTCATGCCGTTGCGCGGACGTTCTGTGAATGACGGCATGTGGCGGAAAGATGTCGAGTTGTTCCGTCGTGGTAATGTGAATTATATCCGTACGTCCCACTATCCGCCCGATGAAGCCTTACTGGAAGCCTGCGATGAACTGGGAATGCTGGTAGAAGTGGAAGCTCCTTTCTGCTGGGCACATAACACGAATGTACCGGAAGAGATGCATGATGCCGTACTGGTGAACCAGCATGTCGAGATGGTAAACCTGAACCGCAGCCATCCTTCCGTTATCATGTGGTCGCTGGGAAATGAATCGTTGAAGTATGCCGAATATTTCAAAAAGGCGGGAGAAGTCGTGAAGCAGATGGACCCGACACGTCCGCGCATCTTCAGCCAGTGGGGACCGGATGCCGATAACGGCGAACTGGAAGTAACCAATCATCATTATCCCGGGCCTACCGGACCGAATAAATACCGCAATAGCAAACGCCCCGTCACATTCGACGAGTTCTGCCACCTGAATGCTTACAACCGCTTGGAACTGGCGGCCGATCCGGGACTTCGTTCGATGTGGGGACCTCTGCTGGACCAGATGTGGAATGATATGTATCATAGCCAGGGTGTTTTGGGCGGTGCGATATGGGCTGGTATCGACGATACTTTCTTCTTGCCGGGAGAAAAGGCAGTCGGTTACGGAACCTGGGGACCGATAGACGGATGGCGGCGTGAGAAGCCGGAATATTGGGGAATGAAGAAAGCATTCAGTCCGGTTAAGATCGTACAGAAAGGAAATATGTCGGCCGACGGTATTGTCCGTTTCCATGTGGAGAACCGTCATAATTTCAGTGATCTGTCGGAATGTACCATCGTGTGGAAAGCTGGGGGAAAGAGCGGCAGGGTAACAACCGATATGGCTCCCCGTTCGGAAGGAGAGTTCGAAATTCAGTTGCCGGAATCTTTACGGAATGCGGAAAAGCTGGAACTGACGGTTACCGGTGTCCGTGGTTTTGTGATCGATGAATACAGTTTCCGTATTTTACCGGAACAGATCAAGCCACAGGGACAAGGGCAGTCAGGACAACTCTCTTGTCAGGAAAAAGCCGATGTTATCGAGATTCAGTCGGTAGGAGGAGTGTTTACTGTGGATAAACGCAACGGATTGTTGTCCGCCGGTCAGGGAGGTAATGCCGTATTGCTGCAATCACCTGCTTTGATGGTACTGCCGTTGAATGGAGATGGCGAAGGTGTCCAGATGGTCGGAAAAGACCAGAAGTTCAAGCCATATAACCCTGTCTGCGAAAATTGGTTAGCCCAGTCTGTTACCTGCCTGCCGGGTGATGAACTTATTAGTATAAAAGTAAAAGGAATTTATAAAGAAGCCGAAGGCATATTTGAATATCGTTTTCATAAGAACGGAGAAGTCACTTTTGTCTACGACTTCACTATGCTTCAGGATATTTCCCCGAGACAAACAGGGTTGGTATTTACTTTACCTTCTTCTTTTACCCATCTGGACTGGAAGCGGAAAGGCTATTGGAGTGTATATCCGGAAGACCATATAGGAGCATTGACGGGACAAGCTGAAGCATTCGATGCCTCTTTGCCTGTATCCGGACTGGCAGGTCCTTCCAAACAACCTGTAAAATCCTGGTCGTATGACCAGACGGCAGCCGGTTCAAACATGTTCCGTTCTACGAAGGAGAATATTTACTCAGCCCGGCTGAAAGACGGATCAGGACAATCTGTCACAGTGAAATCCGACGGAACGCAGTATGTCCGTGCCTGGATAGAAGGCGATGCAATTCGCTTATTAGTTGCCGATTATAACAATCCGGGAAAGGAAAACTTCCTGATCCCTCATGCCGAGAAAGGATACAAGCCGTTGCGAAAAGGCGATAAAGTACAGGGGAAAGTAACGGTTTCTTTTCATCCGTAAAGACAGATCTAAAATAGTAGAAAAAAAGGTCCGGTGTTTTGAAATGTTAAGACAGGACTTTTGATTACAAAATAAGGGACTTTTGAATGCAAAAGTCCCTTATTTTTTTTCAGAGAATAATACTATAAATAGATGCTTTTACAGGCATAATAAGGAATGATGTAAAAAATAATCAACGAAACAGTGTCGTAATTGTAATGTGTTTTATATCTTTACGATTGATTTAAAGGATGCATATTCTATTTTTTTCAAAAAAAATGCCTGTATCTTTATATTTTATTTTTAAATTATTTATTATATATAATATAAGGAATCGCGATCGTTACATCGGGCAAAAATATAACTAATTTCAGTAGGTGCTCTAAATGGCTTATTGATAGATTGTTAAATGTGAATAGGGAATTGCACCGTTTACATCGGGAGTTACATCGTAATATTTGTTAATAAAATTTGATGCTATGGATGAGTTCCGATCTGTTAATGAGAAGCTGGCAATTGATTTAATGGGATTGCCTTATGTGAAAATTCCGCGTTATACCCTGAATTTGCTAAAGTGTCCGGCTACTCGTCAATTGGGGCAGCTTCATATATTGTTATTCGACATTTGTTTTTTTGCCGATGGCTATGCCAAATTGAACGGACGGAAGGTTCCATGCAAAAGAGGAGAGTATGTCGGTACGCAACAGGAATTAGCCGACTTGTCAGGTATCAACATCGGTTCGATCAATCGCCTGATCCGCAAGTTGGAAGCTCTCCATCTGATTTCCGTTTCTAAAATACAAGGAGGGAGTTTAATAAAAGTACATGGTTATACAAGTTTGATCGCACCTCCGGAAACAAAAGATGCTTCTCAGAAAGAAAATGAAAAACAATCTATCGGGAATATCTTTACCGAAGCTGAAAGACTTTATGGCAACCGGACAGACCGGATAAATTAGAATAATTTCATTTCGTCTTTAGTGGATATGAAAAAATACATATCTTTACGAAATAAAATGTAATCACACTTTTGAGGTATGAAGAAAATTATCACCTGTTTATATAGCTATTTATCTGAGCATTTTGGTGATAAAAATGAATGGGTAGAATTCGGGGTGATAGATCAGACCGGATTAAGACTTCATATCCCGGAGTTTTTAAAGAGAAATATTATCCTATGCTTTAATATATATAAATTGCCGGAATTTCTCAGGCAGTATCCAAAGGTAGAATTGCAACAGTATGAAATAGATAATTTTAACCATTTTAATGCTTATTCTTTAGTTTTGGGAGTATTCTTTCGTCCTCTGGTTGCGATATATTGTTGTTGTGTAGCCTCTTTTTATTTTTTGTCTGAGTTTTTTATTCAAAACACAGTTCATCTAGAACTTTGGTAATTGGGTATAAAAATTCTGTCAACTTCCTCATTAATCCGGTTTTATGATGAATATAATAGGGTGCTCTGTCCGCAAATCCGGATAAAGTTGTATCTGGTTCTATAAATTTATACCATGCTTTATAATTTTCAGACAGTAATTTCCTGTAATTCTGGAGGAAATTCTCCTTTTTGACAATATACTTGTATTTCATATAGCCAATGAATATTAATATAGTACATAGTTCTAGATGAACTATGGTTTATACGTCCTCTGACTTATAACGGTTTTAGGCGTGTTTTAATCTTTTCTCCACAACACTTAAACCTTTCAAAAGCATGAGTTCAGAGAAAGATATATATGAAATAGCAGCTTTGGGGACACTCTTCAAACGCTTTTATAAGCCTTTAAGGACGTATGCATTCCGTTTTGTAAATGATACGGACCTGGCGGAAGATATTGTGCAGGACACTTTTTTCGAACTTTGGCAAAGACGCGATTCGATTGAATTTGAAGGTGCGGTAAAATCCTATTTGTTTAAATCGGTATATAACAGATCCATCAATGTGATGCATAAAAAATATCAGAATAAAGAATATTCATTGGATGAGAGTAATGAAAGCGATATTCTTGAACAATATATGTCCGCTAATATTCTGAACTCGGAGCAAAGTTTACTTTTAAAAGAACTGGAAGCCGAAATAAATTTATTTATAGATACATTATCACCGCAATGCAAGAAAATATTTTTACTTAGCCGTTCATCCGGTTTGAAGAATCGTGAAATAGCCGAACAATTGGAAATCAGTATAAAAGCTGTTGAGAAACAGATAAGTAAAGCATTGTCAGGACTGAAAGAACATTTGACTGAAGAGGGGCTGATTTCATTGCTTATTTTATTGTCGGGAATATCTTAACGTAAAGACGAATAAAAAATATTTCAAATAGGGGGTAGGGTAAAACCCTGAAATTTTGTACTACTAATAGAATGGAAAATATGGAGAATTTTACAACTGATATAAATTTTATAATAATCCGTTACCTGGACGGTTCGGCTAGCCTGGAAGAGAAAAGACAATTGCTTCAGTGGCTGAAGGAATCGGAAAAGAACAGAAGTGATTTTACGGATACGAGAGATCTGTGGCTTTCCTGTAATGCTTCTGCCGACAATGAACTGGAAGTGGATATTGCTCTCGACGGGTTGAAGATGCGTATTATGAACGAACATGAACGGATCGGGAAGAAAACCCGGCGATCATTTATCCGTTGGTACCAGGCTGCTGCCGTTTTGCTTGTTTTGTTTGGATTGTATTTTTGGTTGAGCATTGAACAGACGGAACCGAAACTGATGGTACAGAACCAACTGATAACGGCTAAAGGCAGTAAAGGTAAATTTACTTTACCGGACGGGACGGTTGTCTGGCTGAATTCGGAGAGCCGTCTGGTTTATCCCGATCAGTTCGCTGATGGCAAGAGAACGGTCAACCTGGTCGGTGGCGCTTATTTTGAAGTAGTAAAGGACGAAAAAAAGCCGTTTATCGTAAAAGCGGGTGATGTGGACGTGGAAGTGTTGGGTACGAGTTTTAATATATCGAGTTATCCTTTTAAAGATAATATAGAGACGGCTTTATTGAGTGGAAGCGTAAAAATATCCGGTCCTTCCGTTTGTAGGGAAATCTATTTGAAACCGAATGAAGTATTTGAATATAAGAAGGACCTCCATGCCGTATCGGTAAAACCGGCCAATGCAAGTTTATATGCCGATTGGATCAAAGACCGGCTTGTTTTCGATAATCGTCCTTTGTCCGATATCCTGATCAGTATGGAGGGATGGTATAATATGGATATTGTGTGTCCGGAAAAATTTGCTGAATCGACTTATATGTCTTTTACGATCCGTCAGGAAGATATCGACGAGATATTGAGGGCTATGAGTTTTATCATTCCGATCAGCTATCAGATAAAAAACGGGAAGGCATTTATTATGCCAAAGTAATATAGTATTAACCTTAAAAAAGAATGCTTATGAGACCAGACACGTAGAGAAAAAGAAAATAGGCGAATGCGGTAACATTCACCTATTCCGAAGATTTTAATTAAACAATCACATCACCTCTGGCAGGGAATGGGATACATGTCTAACTAGAAAAATCCATGTAAAAATATGAATAAATTTTATGGGAAGGGCTTATTATGTCCTTTCTTAACAGAAATAAACTTTCGGGGAATGAAAATAGTCCTGATTTTGTTAACCGTCGTGCTGTTTAAGGTTTCTGCTGTAGAAACTTATGCTCAAAGCACCAGAATTGATTTGAACATGAAAAACTCTACCGTCAAAGATGTTTTGAAGGATATCGAGAGTAAAAGTGAATTCACTTTTTTTTATAATGACAAAGCAATTGATACCAACCGTAGGGTAAGTATCCATGTGGCAAAGAAACGGATCGATGAAATCCTTACCGTGATCTTGCCCGAGTGTTCTTATAAGGTAGAAAACAAAAAGATCATCATTGTTCCGAAAACGTTGGAAGATGTTGCTGCCGCACAACAGCAGGGAAAGAAACTGACCGGTAAAGTGGTGGATCATAACAATGAACCGATCATAGGTGCTGCTGTAGCCGTCACCGGAACAACGATCGGTACGGTAACGGATATCGATGGTAATTTTGCATTACAGGTTCCGGATAATGCAACCTTGCAGGTTTCTTATATCGGATACCAGAGTTTCCATGAAAAAGTAGGGAATCAGACGAATTTAATGATCACACTGAAAGAAGATACGCAGTTGATCGATGAGGTTGTGGTAGTAGGTTACGGTACGCAGAAAAAAGTGAATCTGACCGGTGCCATCACTTCCGTGAAAACGGATGATCTGAACAAGATCCCGACCTCTAACTTGTCTAATACGCTGGCGGGACGTGCTCCGGGTGTAACGGTAACAACTACTTCCGGTATGGCAGGTGCTTCTTCCAAAATCCGTATGCGTGGTAGCTTTGGTGAACCTTTGTTCGTTATTAATAATGTAATCAAAGATAAAGCGGCCTTTGATGCCCTGGACCCGAATGAGGTAGATAATATCAGCTTCCTGAAAGATGCGGCCAGTGCTTCTATTTATGGTTCGAAGGCCGGTAACGGTGTTGTACTGGTGACAACGAAGGGAGGTAAGAACCAGAAACCGGAATTCCAGTACAAGGGTGTTTTCAGTGTCTCCAATACGACCCGTCCTTTGCAGGATTATTCGGCAACCGACGAACTGATCTGGGCAAACCGCGTAGCGGAAACCAAAGGGCTTCCAGCACCTTACGGACAGGAAATATTCGATTATTTCGCTGATAAGAGTTATAATGTTAATGATTACGTATGGAGAAATCCGTCTTCCCAGCAACATAATATCAGTGTCAACGGAGGTAGCGATCGTATTACTTATTATATGATGCTGGGCTTCCATGACGAGAACGGTTCTTATAAGAAACTGGATTTCAAGAAATACAATTTCCGTTCCGATATTACGGCGCATGTTTCCAAACGTTTCAATGTGAACTTTAACCTGAGCGGTAACCAGAAGGAATATAATCGTTTTTATTGGCCGTATGATAATGTGGACGACTTTAATGTGCCTGATTTTTATCGTACAACTTTCAACTGGACTCGTTTATACCCATTTTATGTGGACGATAACGGTAACCTGACGACCGATACGAATGCCAATCCGGTGACAGCCGGTTCATGGAATCCGGTCGATATGGTACTTGGTAATCGTTATCAGAAAACAACTAGACGGACGATCGACGGACAGGTTCGTTTTAATCTCGACCTGGGACAGTTTGCCGATGGATTGAAAACCAGCTTCCTGGCACAATACACGGCTTATGACGAGAATTTGAAAGGCTTCCTGACTCATAATAAAGGATATCGTTTCAAGAGCGCGAGTGCGGAAAATAAATTTATTCCGGCGAAGGTCGATCCGAATGATATGGTTGTTCACAACCTGAGTTCCAATTATGAAGGTATCCGTGAGATGGTCAAACTGGATCATTCTTATCAGATCAACTGGTTCTTGCAATATGACAAGGTATTCAATAAAAAACATGCCGTATCTGCTTTATTGGTGTATGAACAGTCTGAATCAGGTGGTAAGACGCTGAACGGTACAGCCGACGATATGCTTACTACATCGATTGACCAGATATTTGTCACCTCCAGCGATACACAGCGCCGTTACTTCAACGGTAGTGAATGGGAAAAGGCACGCCAGTCCGTTGTAGGACGTTTCAACTACTCATATGCAGATAAATATATTGCGGAATTTTCTTTCCGTGAAGATGGTAACTATAAATTTGCTCCGGGTGAACGTTGGGGATTCTTCCCTTCGGGTTCTGTTGCATGGCGTATGTCGGAAGAAGGTTTCATGAAGAATATTTCATGGTTAAGCAACCTGAAGATCCGTGGTTCTTACGGTACGACCGGTGATGATAATAACTGGGACGGCGAAGACAATATCGCAGCCTTCTTGTGGCGTGAATCGTATAAGAACGGAACCGGTTTCATTTTCGGTGATAACTACCAGAATGGCCTGACGGTAGGTAGTACGGCTAATCCGTATATTTCATGGGCAAAACTGGAAGTCTATGATATCGGCCTTGATTTCGGTTTTTTCGATAACCGTCTGAGTGGTGAGTTCGACTACTTCTATAAAAATAAGAATCATATCCTTAGAGCCCGTAACCGTGTCATTCCGGGTACTTATGGTGCCAGCCTGAGTAATGAGAATTATGCAGAACAGGATTGGAAAGGTACTGAAGTTTCTTTGAAATGGTCGGATACATATCGTTCTCTGGATTACAGTGTATATGCTAACCTGGGTTATGTGAAAGATACCTGGAAAGTATTGGATGAGGCTGAAGGGCTGGAAGCATGGAGAAGTGCGATCGGTCATCCGAATACCCGTCTACAGGGATATCTCTGCGAAGGCATTATTCGTACACAGGAACAACTGGATGCGCTTCCTGAAGGCTTTACACAATTCGGCCGTAAACCGATTCTGGGTACATTCCTGTTCAAGGATATCCGCGGTTCCAACTATTCGGAAGGTGCCGACGGAAAGATCGACAGCAATGATAAGACTTATCTCTCCGACAAGGGAACTCCCCGTATCAACTATGGTTTCGGTTTCAATCTGTCATGGAAAGGTATCACATTGGATGCTCACTTCCAGGGAGTAGGAGCTTACGACCGTATGCTGAAGACCAAGAATGGTGACGGCGTGTTCCAGACAGGTGATAAACCTTACTTCGAATTATGGACCGGCGATGTCTGGAGACCGGATAATGTAGATGCGAAATATCCGCGTGTAAGTGGAGAATGGCAGGAAGAATACGGTGCTGCCGGTTCTACTTACTGGATGAGGAACGGAGCTTATCTGCGTTTGAAGAATCTGAATATCGGTTATACATTACCTCGTACGTGGTTTTCGAAACTGGGTGTGAGCAATGTGCAGTTGTTCGTTAATGCAACTAACTTATTCTGTATCTCAGGCATGGACGAAATGGATCCGGAACAGGATACGTTGGATTCTTATCCTCTGATGAGAACATATACAGGTGGTTTAAGTATTAATTTCTAATAGATTATTTAGTAGTATGAAAAAGATATATGCAGTAATAGCCGCAAGCCTTTTAGCTTTTTCTGGTTGTAATGTGCTGGATACAAAAGATTTGAGTAATTATGGCCCGGATGTGTGGAATGATTCGAAGCTGACATCGGCGTTCCTGACCGATATATATGGGAATGTATTGAATTTAACCTGGCCCCGGGATGGCGGAAATTCAGATGAATGCTTGGGTATTATGGGAAAAGATGCCGTACAACCGAATAATTCGTCGTTTAAGTTCTGGCCTTATACCAGCATCCGTAATATTAATACGTTGTTGAAGAATGTAGATGAAGGGACGTTGCCTGAGAGTGAAAAGAATTTGATGAAGGGACAGGCCTATTTTATGCGTGCGTTCCAGTATTTTAAGATGGTCCGTCTGCATGGAGGCGTTCCCATTATCAAAGAACCTCAGTCGTTGGAAGATGATTTGAATGTGAAGCGAAATTCGACTGCCGAATGTTTCGAATTTATCCTTTCCGATTTGGATGAAGCAGCTAAACTTTTACCGGTCAAAAATTCCGGAGATAGTTACGGGCGCATTGATCAGTGTATCGTAGCTGCCTTTAAAAGTCGTGTCCTGTTATACAAGGCAAGCCCTCAATTCAACCCGTCTAACCCTTACAACAACAGTTATTGGAAAGATGCTTATAATGCAGCGAAATCGGCAAAAGAGTTGCTGGATCAGAATGGTTACGGGCTGGTCGATAATTATACGGATGTCTTTGAAACGAAAAAACATTCGGAAGCGATCCTGCCGATCATATATTCTAATCCTACCAAAGTGAACGGACGTGCGGAAGATGCAGTTCGCCCGTTGTCGGAATCGAAGAATGCAACCGGCGGTGACCAACCGACCTGGGGATTAGTTGAATCGTTCCCGATGAAAGACGGTAAGAAAGCCGGTGAATCCGATAAATATTCTTATAACGTACAGGAATTCTGGAAAAACAGAGACCCGCGTTTCGATGCCGTCATTGTTTATAACGGAGGTATTTATGAATTGAGCGGTAAAGCCGGACGTCGTCAATATACGACACCGAACATTGCTAATTCGCTGGATGCTTTCGGATATAATATACAAGGCGAACATCATAACCGTACCGGTTTATATTGTAAGAAAGGAATCATGGAAGAGCTTCCGGTAGCACAGGTTACTCTGAATGATGTAGACTGGCTCGAGATACGTTATCCGGAAATTATGTTTAACTTAGCGGAAACTGCCAATGAGAACGGAAGTACGGCTGAAGGCTATGAAACGCTGGTCGCTATCCGTAAACGGGCAGGTATCGAACCAGGAGCAAACAATCTGTATGGGTTGAAAGCCGGAATGTCACGGGAGGAAATGCGTTTGGCTTTATTGGATGAGAAACGTATTGAGTTCTGCTTTGAAGGCCAGCGTTTCTGGGATTTACGTCGTCACCGTATGCTGCATACTTATTTGAACGGACAGCATAAGTACGGTATCCTGGCTAACCTGAAAGCCGGTATCGATATGACTGATGCGATGAACCGGGCAGCTAGCTACACTTTGATGCCGGAGGAATTCGATTATCAAGTGATCGACCTGATCTTCCAGAATCCTACGAGTGAAGATGCCATGTACATGCCTGAATCTTACTATTTCTTTCCAATCAGTAAGGATGAAATAGAAAAGAATCCGAATCTCGATCAGAATAAGGACTGGGGAGGCAGTTTTGATCCTGTGTTATAATTAGATTCTAAAATACGTAAGACGGATTCTGGTTTACCTTAATGAGTAAGATACCGGAATCCGTTTTTTTAATACTGGCTTATCAAATGAAAACATACTTTATATTTATAATCGGCATATTATTATGCGTACTGTCTGCCTGTCAGAGACAGGTGATGAGTTTTGAAACGGATACGTTCAGATTGGTTATCGATGCGAATGGGAATATATCTTCTTTACTGGATAAGACGCATCATAAAGAATATTTATCTTCCGGGCAACTTTCTCCATTGTTGGCAATTCGTGTCGGTGGGGAGTATGAAAATCCGGCAGGTGCATCCTGGGATGAAGGGGAAGGCATTCTTTTACTGACTTACCCGAAAAATCAGATCATTTTATCAATAGCAACGGAGCAGAAGAAAGAGTTTGTTACTTTCGAGGTGCAGGAGGTTCGATCGGATAAAGAGATCGACCTGGTTGTATGGGGACCTTATGCCACTTCCATTAGCCAAACGATAGGGGAGTGTGTAGGTGTTGTCCGTGATAGTCTCTTTGCAATAGGGATACAAGCGCTGAACCCTAAAACAATCGGCGGTTATCCTTCGACAGAAGATGATATAGATCTGGCATTCGATATTTTTGCAACGACATCTTTGGTCGATGTAGCCGATTCGATGAAGGTCTTATATCGCGGACAGACTGCCAAACATACGGAGTTTGGTAGTGTTTTACAGGCTTATTGCCGTAACCGGGATCATGAACGGGTTGTTCCGATGTGGGGACATACGCATTATACGGCTCCTGCTTATGAAGATGGCGGTGTGATCGGCAGCAGCATTGCTTTGTTCGGTTGTCCGGCTGATAAGGTGCTTGATCATATCGAAGAGATAGAATTAACGGAAAGTCTGCCGCATCCGGAACTGAACGGTGTCTGGATGAAACGGGCGCCCGAAGCGGCGCAGGCCTATATCATTTATCCGTTCAATGAAAATAATATAGAAGAAGCAATTGCCTTTACTAAACGGACCGGCTTGAAGTACCTGTATCACGGAGGTCCTTTCCTGACATGGGGTAATTTTAAACTCAACCCGTCGGAGTTCCCTACAGGTCTGGACGGATTGAAAGACTGCGTGAATAAAGCTGCACAATCCGGAATTAAATTGGGATTTCATACCCTTTCCAATTTTATTACGACCAACGATGCCTATGTAACGCCTGTCCCGGATAAGCGTCTGGCGAAGGTCGGAAGTTCAATACTGGCATCCGGTCTCAATCCGGATCAGCAAACTATTGAAATAGCTGATCCTTTGTTTTTCAACCAGATGGAAAATAACAGCCTGCATGGTGTGATGATCGGTGATGAACTGATCCGTTATGAACGGGTAAGCGAAACGGCTCCGTGGAAATTACTTAATTGCCAGCGTGGGGCGTGGGGTACGAAAGCTGTAGCCCATTCCAAAGGAGATACGATCGGCAAGTTGATGGATCATGGTTACAAGGTATTTTTGTCGGATACGGAACTGACTAAAGAGATTGCTCGTAATATTGCGGGTATCTTCAACTATACAGGTGTGCAACAGATTTCCTTTGACGGCCTGGAAGGGGCCTGGTCTACCGGTCTGGGACAGTATGGATTGTCGTTGATGATGAAAGAATGGTATGATAATCTGTTGCCCGAATACCGTAATTGCATTAACGATGCCAGCATGACGACCCATTATAACTGGCATACTTTTACCCGGATGAACTGGGGCGAGCCCTGGTATGCCGGATTTCGTGAGAGCCAGATGAACTATCGTCTGATGAACCAGGATTTTTATCGTCGTAATCTGATCCCTTGCATGTTGGGGTGGTTTAAATTCGACGCGAATACCAGTATCGAGGATATTGAATGGCTGTTGGCGCGTTCGGCTGCCTTTGATGCCGGTTATACACTGGTTACCAATAAGGAAAATGTAGCGAATAACGGAGAGTCGGATGCGATCATCAAAGCGATCCGCGAATGGGAGAATGCCCGTTTGTGTGGAGCTTTCCCGAAGGAACTGAAAAAGGAAATGGAACATGTTTCCAATGAATACACTTTAACGGAAACTTCTGCGACATCCTGGCTGTTATCTCCGCTTCAGGTTCAACGTTTCAGACATACAAACAAAATCCTTCAACCCGGTGAGCCGGTCGTTTCCAAATGGGAGTTCGAGAATAAGAATGATCGCCAGCCGGTTCAGTTCATCTTAAAGGCGAATGACCGTATATCGGATATCTCGCTGGAGATTGCCAATTATTCCACGATCCGGCCGGATTGTGTATTGGAAGAAGGGCAATACCTGAAATATACTGGGGGAGATTCATTTCTGGTTTACGATAAGAACTGGAATGAAATCAAACGCCTCTCCGTAAAGACGGATCAGATGAATATTCCGAAAGGAAAAGTCTCTTTTGTGTTTTCTTGTTCCTTTGCTCATCCGGAGAATATGGACAAGTATGCTTCTGTTGAGTTTAAAACGGTAGGGGAAGAGATCCGGTTGTCTGCCGTAAGGGAAAAGAATAACTGACAATCATCCCGGGCATAGATATGTAGAACGTGTAAAGTAAGTTTATTTGCGTATCCTTATAGGGTAAACGGGCTTTTCTACGTCTAGTAATATAAATAATTATAAAGATTTATACCATGAGAATTGTAAGTAAAGTATTTTTGCTTTTTTGTATTTTATCTCTGATGTCTTGTCAGAAAGACCCGCAGATACAGGCTGCTTATGACTTGATCGAACGTATTACTCCGGGTTATAGTCAGCAGTTTAGTCTGGAACTGATAGAGCCGGAGAACGGGAACGATGTCTATGAAGTGGCTGGGGAGAACGGCAAGGTTGTGTTGCGGGGGAACAATACGGTATCGTTGGCAACAGCTTATAACCAGTATTTGAAATATCATTGTAATGCCCATGTTTCCTGGTTCGGCGACCAGTTGAACTTACCGGCGACATTGCCTGTTCCAGCTGAGACGACACACCGGATAATTAACGGTAAGTATCGTGTCTATTTTAATTATTGTACCTTGAGCTATACCGGTGCCTGGTGGGATTGGGAACGTTGGCAGCGTGAGATCGACTATATGGCTATGAATTCGATCAATACACCTTTGTCGGTTGTCGGTTTGGAAGGTGTTTGGTATAATACACTGCTTCGTTTCGGTTTTACGGATGAGGAAGCGCGTTCTTATCTGGTCGATCCTGCCCATTTTGCCTGGCAGTGGATGCCTAATATCGAAAGTTTTGGCGGACCGCTGCCGAAATCGTGGATCGATTCGCATATTGCTTTGGGTAAACAAGTGGTAAACCGTCAGTTGGAATTAGGCATGACACCGATACAGCAAGGTTTTTCCGGTGCTGTACCTCGTAAGATGATGGAAAAGTTTCCGGAAGCAAAGATACAGAAACAACCGGATTGGTATGGATTTGAAGGTATCTGCCAGTTAGATCCGCTGGATCCGTTGTTTACGGAACTGGGGAAAACTTTTCTGGAAGAGGAACAGAAATTATATGGAACTTACGGACTCTATGCAGCCGATCCTTTCCATGAAAGCAAGCCGCCTGTGGATACCCCTGAATATCTGAATGCTGTAGGTTCTTCCATCCATAAATTGATGAAGACGTTCGATCCGGATGCGTTGTGGGTGATGCAAGCCTGGAGCTTCCGGAAAGATATTGCATCCGTCGTACCGAAACATGACCTGCTCGTATTGAGCCTGAACGGGGCGTTAGGGGGAGAAGATCATTTCTGTAATCATGATTTTGTGGTTGGTAATCTGCATAACTTCGGCGGACGTGTCAATCTTCACGGAGATTTGCCGCTGGTATCATCCAATCAGTTTATGAAAGCGAAACAGAAAACGCCGAATGTGGTAGGTTCCGGTTTATTCATGGAGTCGATCGGACAAAATCCTGTATTTTATGAGTTGGCATTTGAAATGCCGGTTCATCAGGATTCGGTAAAGCTGGAAGAATGGTTGAATAAATATGCGGAACGTCGTTATGGCGCATTTTCGGATGCCGCCAATAAGGCCTGGGAGTTATTGCTGGCGGGTCCTTATCGGGCCGGGACGAATGGGGTCGAGTCCAGTTCGATCATCTGTGCCCGTCCTGCTGTGGATGTGAAGAAGTCGGGGCCGAATGCCGGTTTTAATATTCCTTATGATCCGCAATCATTGATAGAAGCTGAAGTGTGTTTATTAAAGGATGCGGAACAATTGAAAGGATCCGGACCTTATCGTTTCGATATTGTAGATGTACAACGTCAGATTATGTCAAACCTGGGACAGGAAATACATAAAAAAGCCGCCGAGGCATTTAAGAAAAAGGATAAAGAGGCATTTGCTCTGCACTCCGGACGTTTCCTCGAGTTATTAAAAGATGTAGATATCTTGCTTCGTACCTGTACAGAGTTTAACTTTGACCAGTGGTTGACTGATGCCCGTGCCTGGGGAACGACCGATGAAGAACGCAATTTGTTTGAAAAGAATGCCTCTTCACTGGTGACTATCTGGGGCGGACAGGTCGATGTACGTCAATTTGATTACTCATGGCGTGAATGGACCGGTTTGATCGAGGGATATTATCTGCAACGTTGGAAACAGTTCTATGATATGTTGCAGGGACATCTCGATAACGGAACGATTTATAGGGAGGAAGATGCAAAGATGGATTTAGGCCGTCAGGCTTTCCGTGCGAATGAGTTTTATGATTCGTTGGCTGACTGGGAGTTGGCTTTCGTTGATCGTCCGGGTAAGGCCCGTACTCCGGTAACGGAAGGAGACGAAGTGGCTGTTGCCCGCCGAATGTTGGACAAATACAAACAATTATCAAAAGAATACTACAATGTTGAGAAAACAAATTAAGTACCTGATGGTATGTTCGTTTCTGGCTCTGCCTTGTGTTATGCAGGCGCAGGATGATGTAACGAATGCCTTCGATGACTTGAAAAGACAGGGTACGGTGAATGAGCAGGACTCGGAAATGCGCCGTGTGGCTTCATCGGATGCGGTGAAGAGGTTGATACAGGAAAACCCGGAAGCCGGTTACTTCTGTTTTACAGAAGACCGGGAACACGATATCCGTATGACGGATGCAATCCCTGTGCGTTGGGTGGAACGGTCGGCCGATTCACGTACAAAGTTCCGGGGCGATTGTCTTCCGGGTGAGTTCTATACCTGGCAGGTAGGAATCTTCGCTCCGTATGAAACCTTGTCGGACGTATCTGTTATCTTCTCCGACTGGAAGAATGAAAAGGGAAATAAGATTCCGGCTTCTGCTTTCCGTTGTTTTAACCTGGGAGGGACTGATACGAATGGCCAATCTTTTAAAAAGACGGTGAATGTCTCCAAAGGAAATGTGCAGGCATTATGGATCGGTTCCGATGTACCTGTAACGGCAAGCGGCGTTTATAAAGGAAAAGTTACGATCAAAGCTGCTGATGCCAAACCGGTAGAGATCGCATGTGAATTGACCGTACAAGGTTCTCCCATTGCCAACCACGGGGATAACGATGGATGGAGGAAAACCCGCCTGCGCTGGCTGGATTCTTCCATCGGTAATGCCGATGAACCGACGGCTCCGTATGTCCCGGTTCAATTACAGAAACAAACGATTTCCTGGTTGGGAGGAACGATGGAGCTGTCGAAAGAAGGTCTTCCTCAATCCCTTTCTACCCGTTATGATCAGAGTAACCAGTTGAACGATCAGAGCAATAATCCTGTTCTGGCAGGAGAAATGCGGTTCGTGATAGAAACGGAGAATGGCGAAGATGTGCTGAAACCCGGTTCCCTGCGGATCACCGGACGGAATAATGCGTCGGTAAACTGGATAGCTACCCGGAAAAACCGTAATTTTGAAGTACAGTGTTTCGGTAAATTCGGTTTCGACGGCCTGGTCGATTATCAGATACAGGTGAAATCCCTGGGAGACGTGAAAGTAAAGGATATCCGCCTGGAAATACCTTATACTTCGTATGCTGCCAAATATATGATGGGATTGGGACATAAAGGCGGTTTCCGTCCGGATTCTGTAATTAACTGGCAATGGAATGTCGACAAACATCAGGATAAGATCTGGATGGGAAATATAAATGCCGGTCTGAACTTCTGCTTCAAAGATGAAAACTATGTCCGCCCGCTGGTGAATATCTATTATGGTTTAGGTAAACTGAACCTGCCTGCTTCGTGGGGAAATGCCAATAAGGGCGGTATCGATATTCTGCCCGATAAAGACGGTACAGTCCTGATGACGGCCTATAGTGGTGAACGTACTATGCAGAAAGGTGATGTTCTTCATTATAATTTTAATATGCTGGTTACTCCGGTGAAACCGCTTAACCTGAAAGAACTGGCGGAAAAACGTTTCTACCATTCCAACAGCGATGTGAGTGCCGGTTATATCCCTGCTGCATTGGAAGCAGGTGCCAATATGATTAATATCCATCATAAGAAAGATGTATATCCGTTCATTAACTATCCTTATTATGATGAAGCAGTTCCGGACCTGAAACGTTTTATCTCAGATGCACACAGCAAGGATCTGGATGTCCGGCTTTATTATACGACCCGTGAGTTGACGGTGAAGATTCCGGAATTATGGGCGTTACGTAGCCTGGGTGGTGAAGTGATCCATGACGGTCCCGGAAAGGATGCCCGTACGCTGATCCATCGGAACGGTCCTCACGAATGGTTGAACAAGAACCTGACGACTCATTTCATTCCGGCCTGGTATAATGCTTTTAATGAAGGTAAATATGCCGGCGATATGGATATCTCGGTTATTACTACCCCTGATTCCCGCTGGAACAATTACTATCTGGAAGGTTTGGATTGGATGATAAAGAATCTGGGGCTGGATGGTGTTTATATTGATGACAGTGCTCTGGACCATCAAACATTGCAACGTGCCCGTCGTATTATGGATGCCGACGGAAAGCGCCGGTTGATAGATATCCATTCCTGGAACCATATGAACCAGTGGGCCGGTTATGCCAATTCACTGCATTTGTATCTGGAACTGTTACCTTATGTGGACCGCACCTGGATCGGTGAAGGTTTCAGAGCAAATAATACGCTGGATTTCTGGCTGGTGGAAATGTCCGGTATTCCTTTCGGCTTGATGAGTGAAACGCTGGATGCCCGGAACCTATTCAGAGGGATGGTTTACGGAATGCTTCCCCGTTTGCCGTGGAGCGGAAATCCTGTTCCGCTTTGGAAACTTTGGGATGATTTTGGCATGAAGAATGCACAGATGAGAGGTTATTGGGACGAACGTTGTCCGGTGAAAACGGATAATAAGGACATCCCGGCTACCGTTTATGTGAATGGTGATAAAGCGCTGGTGGTACTGGCAAACTGGACGGATATGCCTCAGACGGCTGAAATCACACTGGATGAGGAATTGCTCGGATTCAAACCATCTTCTTATATCTTACCTGAGATTAGAAATACACAATGGGAAGGAAAACTGTCTTCCTTGAAGCAATGTGAGATTATGGGGAGAGGCGGAATGATTATTTTACTGGAAAAATAAAGGAATATATAGGTTAGTTCCGATTTGTATAAGTTAAAGGACCGAAAGATACCATTTCGGTCCTTCTTTTTTCTTCGAAGTGTAAAATCCGGTACTGTCTTTTCTCTATCTTTGCTTCAGAACAAGGGAAAGGAATATCATGGATAACAAGACAACAGAACAGTCTCTTTGGGGACTTTTAGAGGGGATAACGGAGAATCTAAAATATAAACGTCTGGCAGATGTCTTTCGTTTCGTCTCTTTCCAGCCGTTTGAAACATTCGGTCCTCACCAGCATCTACGTATCGAGATCAACTATGTAAAGAAAGGCAACTGCATCCTTCATCTGGAAAACGAAAGTATCAGTTTCAATGAGAACGAGATGATGATTATCTGTTCGAATGTGGAACATACCTTTGAAGCAGGCTCGGAAGGAACGACACTGATGCAGCTGGAATTTCTACCGGAAATATTTTCCCGTTTCAATCCGCATGCACAGGATGAGACAGGCGAGCTGACTCCCGTAACGATCTTTTCGGAAGAGAACCGCCTGATTAAAATCGTGAATAATGTCCGTATCATGCGGGCTGTCCAACGCATTGTAAACGAGATGAACCTAAAAAATAAATACTATCAATACCTGGTGGTGATGTACTATGCGGAACTGCTGATTCTTATCTATCGTTACATGGATGAATCTTACCTGCCGATTTGTACAAATGAGTCGCTGAAAAAGGCAATTTCCTATATTCGTATGAATTATCAGACCGATATATCCATCAGTGATGTGGCCGGGCAGACCGGAGTAGGCGAACGGTACCTCCGCAAACTGTTTGCACAACACCTGAATCTTTCCCCGCTGGATTATCTGAATCAGATCCGTATTAACAAAGCGATTGAATTGTTGCGCAATACGGAGATGTCGATCAAGGAAATCTGTTTTATCTGCGGGTTCAAATCACCGCAATACTTTTCAAGGGTCTTTAAACAGCAGATGGGGATCACTCCGCGGGAAGTTACCAAGTAGTTTCCGTTTTGTACACATTTTTTTCGTAAAAGGTCCTTCCTGCATACGTTGAGATATGAATTTCAGGCTGACTTTTTGTATGCTCCGGCTAACTTTGTGATCAGTAATCATTGAATAATTTATACTGATAAACTATATGGATATGAAAGAATGGAATGATGATAAAGCTCTGTTCTCTTTGATAAAGGAGGAGCTTTATACCGCAGTAATCGGTGACATAATGGATAAGATGGGATATACCCGTCAGTTCCTTCCACCGCAGATTCGTCCGCTTCGGGATGATATGCTGGTGGTGGGACGTGCTATGACCGTGCTGGAGGCTGATGTGCTGGAACATGGCAAAGAGTGCGGAGAAAATCCGTTGCTGAAACGCTCTTTCGGGTTGATGCTCGAAGCGTTGGATGACTTGAAGGAAGATGAAGTGTATGTTTGCTCCGGTTCGTCTCCTTGTTATGCTTTGTGGGGAGAGTTGATGAGTGCCCGTGCTATCCAGTGTAAAGCGGCCGGCGCAGTGGTCAATGGGTATTCTCGGGATACAAAAGGTATTTTGGCACTCGACTTTCCCTGTTTTTCTTACGGACCTTATGCACAAGACCAGGCGCCGAGAGGAAAAGTAATTGATTATCGGGTACCTATCGAAATGGATGGCGTGCGAATTAATGATGGCGATATACTGATAGGAGATATCGACGGTGTATGTGTCGTACCCCGCAGTATTGAAGAAGAAGTCTTTACCCGCGCCCTTGAAAAAGCCCGCGGCGAGCGTATGGTATTAAAGAAAATTCAGGAAGGAATGAAAGCACGTGATGCTTTCGATCAGTTTGGTATAATGTAATTAAATCGGAATAGATAATGAAAATCACAGATGTTAAAGTATGGTTGGTACAAGGTATCAAATATAACTGGACGCTACTTAAAATATATACAGACGAAGGCTACACCGGTGTCGGCGAAGCAACCAACTGGCCCGGGAGCCCGATCGTTTTCGAAGCTGCCAAACATGTGGGACAGCGTATTATCGGCCTCGACCCGATGAAAACGGATTTTATCTGGACAAAACTTTATCGTGACCTGAACTGGATCGGCCCGTATGGAGCCAGCCTGTGCGCTATCAGCGGTATCGACATGGCCTTACTGGACCTGAAGGCGAAAGTGTTGGGTGTTCCCTGTTATGAATTACTGGGAGGTGCTTATCGCAAAGATATTCTGTTGTATGCAAACTATTGGTTTACCGGCGGTGGCCATAATGCAAAAGATTATACGGAGCAGGCCCTGAAAGTAAAAGAGGCAGGATTCACCGGATTGAAATTCGACCCGTTTGCACATACCAATTATTTTTATGGAGAAGACCTGGCCTCGAATCTGACTTTGACAGCCGAGCAACAGGACCTGGCTTTCGATGTATCGAAAGCTGTCCGCGACGCGGTTGGACCGGAGTTCGATATTATGATCGAGACGCATGCCATGCTGAACTACCGCGTAGCAGTGAAGATGGCCGAACGGTTGGCAAAGCTGGATATCACCTGGTATGAGGAACCTGCCGGCCCTGAAAGTTCCCAGACTTTGCGGGCTATGCGTGAACGTATCCCTTCGGATGTGGCCATCTGTGTGGGAGAACGCCATTATACCCGTTTCGGTATTCGTTCTTTGTTGGAAAAACATGTCTGTGACGTGATTATGCCGGATATTACCCGTTGCGGAGGCCCTTCGGAAATGAAACGGATGGCTACGATGGCGGAAGCCTATAATGTGCTGATTGCACCTCACAATCCGAACGGGCCGTTATCGACACTGGCTTCTTCGCATGTGTGTGCCGCGATACCGAATTTCTTCCGTCAGGAATTTATGTTCAACGATGTTCCCTGGAGAGATACGGTGATCGACCATCCGATTGCCGAAATGGTTTACGACGGTCATCTGCATTTGTCCAATCGTCCCGGCTTAGGCGTCGACCTGGTGGAAAAGGAGATGGAGAAACATCCGGGTATTACTACGAACGCTCCCGATAACTTCTATATTTAAGCGTATGAGTTTTACGATAGACTATAAAGATAAAGTGGTGCTTGTTACCGGTGTATCATCCGGCATAGGATTGGGTACGGCTATCGAGTTTGCAAAGGCCGGAGCCCATGTTGCCGGGTGTTCCCGGAAAGCGGCAGGCGATACATGTGCGGTTGCCTTCCGGAAAGCCGTAGAGGCAGAGGGGGTACGGGCCTTATACAGGCAGGCAGATGTGACCTGTCCGGAAGACCTGGAAGCGCTGGTTCGGGAAACGGTCGGCACGTTCGGGCGGATAGATATCCTGGTCTCCAGTGCCGGAGTGAATGTGTTTGAGGGAGCCGAAGGATGTACCGAAGAACGTTGGCAGTATAACCTGGATTTGAATCTGGCTTCCCATTGGCGGTTGTCAAAGTTGTGTAAGCCTTATCTCGAAAAGAGTGGGGAAGGTGTCATCCTGTTGATGACTTCCAACCATGCGTTCGGTACGATACCCGGATGTTTTCCGTATAGCGTTACCAAGACGGCGATAACAGGACTGGTGCGTAACCTGGCAATTGAATGGGGACCAGCCATCCGTACGGTCGGTGTAGCACCCGGTTTTATTGATACGGCGGGCAACGATACCTGGTTTGACTCCTTTCCGGATGCGGAGCAGGAACGCCGGAGAACGATCAACCTGCATCCGGTTAAACGGATCGGCACGGTGGACGAGGTGGGCGCACTTTGTGTCTATCTGGCATCTCCCAAAGCCCGGTTTATCAGTGGAACGACGATTCTGATGGATGGAGGACGTTCGGCCTTGATGCAGGATGAATTTTGACTGATATTGAAATGAAGCATATAATAATCTTCTGCGAAATTGCCTTGCTAATCAGAAAGGCAACTTTGTATATCTTCTATAATTCCTAGCTAATTAGCAAGGCATTTTTGTAGTATGATTATAGTGCCTTTCTGATTAACTAGGCTTTTTAGTAGGTAATCTATAATGCCTTTCTAATTAGCGAGGCAATTTCGCAGAGGATTTTGACCATATTTTCAGAAAAAGATATAGAACATTAAATATTGATACCATGAATACTATAGACCTGGTCATTTTTATCGCCTACTGTGCCCTGATCCTGTTCGTCGGCCTGTTTGTCTCCCGGAAGAAAAAAGGGGAAGAACGGGATGCCGGCGATTATTTCCTGGCGGGGCGCGGACTGGCCTGGTGGGCAATCGGTGCTTCGATTATTGCTTCTAATATTTCGGCGGAGCAGTTTGTCGGCATGTCCGGTTCCGGTTATGCAATCGGGTTGGCAATGGCTACTTACGAATGGATTGCGGCGCTGGGATTGATTATCGTCGCCAAGTACTTTATTCCGATATTCCTCGAAAAGAAGATATTTACCATGCCCCAGTTTCTGGAGGAACGCTTCGATAAACGGGTCAAGACTGTCATGGCTGTTTTCTGGCTGGCTGTTTTCATCTTTATCAACCTGACTTCCATCCTTTACCTCGGTGCACTGACGATCGAAAAGGTGATGGGTGTCCCTATGATTTGGGGCATTGTCGGACTGGCGGCTTTTGCCGGAATCTATTCCATTTATGGCGGACTGAAGGCGGTGGCGCTGACCGATGTTATCCAGGTGGTATTCCTTATAGGCGGAGGATTGATAACCACTTATATCGCATTGAATATGCTGGGCGGCGGAGAAGGTGTATGGCAGGGAGTCACGAACCTTTATACACAGGCGGAAGATAAATTTCATCTGATTCTCGACAAGTCGCATCCGAGTTATAAGGATTTGCCGGGTATCTCTGTTATTGTCGGCGGACTGTGGGTTGCCAACCTCTATTACTGGGGATGCAACCAGTATATCATCCAGCGTGCTTTGGCGGCCAAATCGGTAGGAGAGGCGCAGAACGGTATGTTGTTTGCCGGGTTTATTAAACTGCTGGTTCCTCTGTTGGTGGTGATTCCGGGGATTGCAGCCTTTGCCCTGAATGCCCCGTTGGAAAAGTCGGACGAGGCTTATCCGTGGTTACTCAGCAATCTGCTGCCTGTGGGAGTGAAAGGGATCGCTTTTGCAGCGCTGACAGCGGCCATTGTCAGTTCGCTGGCCTCGATGATGAATAGTATTTCAACTATTTTCACGATGGATATTTATCGCTCTTATTTCAGGAAGGATGCCGGACAGAAGGAGTTGGTGTTGACCGGGAGATGGGCCAGCTTCGGGTCGTTGCTGATTGCGGTATCGATTGCTCCGATGTTGTCGGGGCTGGACCAGGCGTTTCAATATATCCAGGAGTTCACCGGCTTTATCAGTCCGGGGGCATTGGCTATTTTCCTGGCGGGGTTCTTCTATAAGCGGGCGACGGCAAACGGAGCATTGGCTGCGGCTCTCGGTTCGTTTGTGTTTTCTACGCTGATGAAATTCCTTTGTCCCGAATTACCCTGGCTGGACCGTATGGGGATTGTCTTTCTGCTTTGTTGCGGTTTGATCATCCTGTTGGGCAGCAGTAAACAGATGAATGAGGAATATACCACCCATCGTCCCGGTTTGTTCCGTACCAGCCGGCTGTTCAACGTGATGTCATTGATTGTCATTGCCATATTGGTGACGTTTTATTGCCTTTGGTGGTGAATATAGAAATAATTGTAATAACATATAAGTATGAAAAAGATCTTATTACTTATGGCTTCCTGTTGCTTTATCGGGCATGGGAGTATGGCAGCCGGTTTGCAGGCTTTGCCGATAGAAGCATCCTATATCATACCTGCTGAAGTAGAGGGAATGAGTTCGTCCTCCCTGCTGTTAAATGGTGACTGGCAATTCCGTTTCGCCCCGCAGGGTAAATGGAATACCGTTCAGGTTCCGGGAGAACTGGCTATGCAGGGATATGCTATCGAACATGATACGCCTTATCTTTATCGTAAATCATTTACCCTTCCGGCCGATTATAAAGGGAAACGGGTCATTCTTCGTTTCGACGGGGTATATAGCCATGCGGTCCTTTCGGTGAACGGAAAACAGGTGCGTGAACATCATGGCGGTTTTACCCGTTGGGAGACGGATGTGACGGAATTTGTACGGCCGGGAAAAAAGAATGAGATACAGCTTGAAATAACCGATCGCATCGATGATATCTCTTATGCTTCCGGGTATGCCCATCATCCGATTGGCGGTATTCTTCGGGATGTAACGGTTTTCGCCTTGCCGGAAACCTGTTTCTACGATTTTGCGGCGGAGACTCATCTCGATTCGTTATACCGGGATGCCGTGTTGAAAGTATCCTATACCGGCAGGACGGCGGGAAATGCCGAAGTGGTCTACAGCCTGACCGACCCCGCAGGTCGCCAGGTCCCTTTGTCACAAAGTATTTTTGTATTGAAAGAAGACGGAAACAGTAATGAACTCCCCGTCCGCAATCCGTTGAAATGGGATGCCGAACATCCGAACCTCTATACATTAACGGTTGCGCTTCGTGAGGAAGGCGAGGAAATCAGCCGCTTCAGCCAGCAGATCGGTTTCCGTGACGTGAAGATTGTAAAAGACCGTATGCTGGTGAACGGCCTTCCCGTTAAGCTGCGCGGAGCCTGCCGCCACGATATCCATCCGACGCTGGGGCGTACCACGACAGCCGAACTGGATAGCCTGGACGCCCTTCGTTTCAAGCAATCGAATATGAACTTCGTGCGTACTTCGCATTATCCGCCCTCCGAACGTTTCCTTCATTTCTGTGATCGTTTTGGTATTTATGTGGAGAGCGAAACGGCCGTCTGCTTTGTCGATACATACCGCCAGAAGAACTATGCTCCCGGCAGGACGCAGGACAGTGCGGAGTTTGCTCCCCGTTATTTGTCACAATGCCGTGAGATGGTGAAGGCATTCCGTTCGCATCCGTCCGTCCTGTTCTGGTCGATTGGAAACGAGAGTGTGTACGGAAAGAATTTCCAGGATTGCTGGGATTGGGTGAAAGCAACGGATACGACACGTCCGGTCATTTTCAGTTATCCCGGTTCGGTGGGCGAGAAGAAGCCGATATATGATATTCTCAGCATGCATTATCAGGATGTGGATGGCAACCTGAATCAATGGGGACGTGCGACGCGTAATTACCAGGGGCATGGCATCCCGGCTTTGTTCGATGAATGGGCGCACCCGGCTTGCTATACCTATAAAACTTTGCAGGATGATCCGAACATCCGTGAGTTCTGGGGAATCTCTATCGATAAGATGTGGAGCGGCCTGTTTGATGCCCCCGGAGGTTTGGGCGGTGCGATTTGGGGATATATCGACGAGACGTTCATGCTGCCCGAACCGAAGATGGGTACTTCTTTCTGGAAAGAATTTGCCCGTACAGCCAAGCCGGAAGATTTCCAGGGCAACTGTGTCGGTTACGGTGAATGGGGAATAGTCGATGTCTGGCGCCGTGAGAAACCGGAGTTCTGGGCAACCAAGAAAGCCTATTCGCCTGTCCGCCTGCTGACGGAACAAGTGGGTGACTATACGACGGGTGAGCGCCTGTTGCTTCCCGTTTACAACCGCTTCGACCATACTGACCTGAATGAAATAAAAGTGCGCTATATATATAAAGGAATAGAGAAAGAGACGCAGACAGCATCCATCGCGCCGCATCAGAAAGGAGTCCTGATTATCCCGGCTGAAAACTGGGAAGAGGGAAGCGAACTTCTTATCCGTTTCTTTACTGCCGGTGGGGATTTAATAGATGCTTCACTTGTGACGCTGGGACAGCCGGCGATTACCTTGCCACAGTCGCACCGTAATGGTCCGCTTCTGGTTGAAGAAAATACTGACCGTATTGTCGTGAAAGGCGATGGCTTCGAAATACCTTTCTGCAAAGAAACGGGATTAATCTGTAACGCAACGGTTGACGGACGAGTATTTATTGAAAAGGGCCCTTTCCTGAATCTGGATATCAACCTGAATCATCTGACCGGAGCTGAAGTCCGTAAAAGCGCCACCAAGTTCCTGACAGCCGATGCGGATTGGAGAAAACAGAGTATTACGTATATGAAGCAGGGTAAAAATGTACAGGTCATATTGAAGGGTCGTTATAACGATGTCGATACCGATATCCGCCTGTTGATTTCCCCGGAAGGTCGTATGGAAATCAATTACCTGACAAACGGGCAGCCTAATGGTTTCCTGCGTGAAACGGGACTTTCGTTCTATCTTCCCGAAACGATGGAGCAACTCAAATGGAAACGTCGCGGACATTGGAGTTATTATCCGGCCGGAGAGTTTGCCGGTAATGAGGGAGAAACTTCTCTTTATAACCCGAATCAGGTGGCGTACGGCGAACGTCCGCAGCAACCCTGGCAAATGGATACGCATAATTATTATTACTGGGCCGATGCCGGAGCGAATTGCGATCGTCCGCTTACCCAAATGGCAAAGGGTATGAAGGAGAACATCTATTATTATACGTTGAACGCCGGTAATCCGTCCACCGGCCTGTCGGTTATTTCACCGGATGCCTCCGTTGCTTGCCGCTCCAATAAGCGAGCCGACGGACAACTGATCCTGTATGTCAATAACCGTTGGGATTACCCGGAAATTGCTTGGGGAAACTATTGTAAGACACTCGAAGCTAACCCTTGTTTTGGTAAAATAGAGATCATCTTTTAAACTCGTTTGTAAGAGGTGGTTTTAACCACCTCTTATTTTTTATATCAAAGCAACCCGCATATCCTTTCCAGATAGTTTGCATCGACTTCATCGAAACTATCCGGCTTATCGCTGTCTATATCGAGAACCGCTATGACTTTCCCCTCGCGGATCACCGGAACCACAATCTCTGACCTGGAAGCTGCATTGCAGGCTATATGCCCGGGAAACTGCTCTACATCCGGAACAATCAGGGTCTTTGCTTCTTTCCATGCCGTACCGCAAACACCTTTGCCGTGCCGGATGCGGGTACAGGCAATCGGTCCCTGAAAAGGGGCGAGCACCAACATATCTTCTTTTACCACGTAAAAACCTACCCAAAAGAAATCGAATGTCTGTTTCAATGCTGCGGCAACATTCGCCATATTGGCTGTCATATCTGTTTCACCGGCCAGCAACGCTTCTATCTGGGGGAACAACGTTTGGTATTGTTGTTCTTTGTCTCCCTCCGTTATGATTAAATTCTCTGCCATATTTAAATTATTATAGGAAAACAAAGGTAAAAATTAATCGTAAATATCCGTACCTTTGCGCATCAATTGATTTTTATGACAAAACAAAACTCACCTTTGGTACTGGGTACCGAACGTATCGGAAAACTACTTACGCAGTATGCTATTCCGGCAATTATAGCCATGACCGCTTCTTCGCTTTATAACATGGCTGATAGTATTTTTATAGGACATGGGGTAGGACCGCTGGCAATTTCCGGTCTGGCTCTGACATTTCCGTTGATGAACCTGGCGGCAGCTTTCGGCTCGCTGGTTGGTGTCGGTGCTTCTACCTTAGTCTCGGTAAAGCTGGGACAGAAGGATTATGAAGGGGCCAACCAGGTGTTGGGGAATGTGCTTGTCCTGAATGTACTGCTCGGGGTGGCTTTTACCTTTGTCTTTTTGCTGTTACTCAACCCTATTCTTTATTTCTTCGGGGCCAGTGAAAATACGATAGGGTATGCCCGTGATTACATGCAGATTATTTTATATGGGAATGTGATAACCCACATGTATCTGGGATTGAATGCGGTGTTGCGCTCGTCCGGATTTCCCAAACAGGCTATGTATGCCACCCTGGCTTCTGTGGTGATAAACTGTATCTTGAATCCGATTTTTATCTTCGGCTTTGAGTGGGGAATCAAGGGGTCTGCATGGGCGACAGTTATTTCGCAGGTAATCTCCTTGACGGGACAAATGATTCATTTTTCAAGTCCGAAACAGTTGCTCCATTTTAAGAAAGGGATTTATAAACTGAGGAAAGAGGTGGTGAAGGGGATTCTGTATATCGGGATGTCACCTTTTTTGATGAATCTTTGTTCCTGTCTGATTGTTATCCTGATCAACCGCGGTTTGAAAGAACATGGGGGAGACATGGCGATTGGTGCTTATGGTATCGTAAACCGCATTATTTTCTTGTTTGTAATGATTATTATGGGCTTCAACCAGGGAATGCAACCTATTGCCGGATATAATTTCGGTGCCCGCTTATATCCCCGTGTAACGGAAGTAACCAAGTTGACGATGAAGTGGGCAATCGGAGTGGCAACGACCGGTTTCTTGCTCTGCCAGTTATTCCCGACCCTGATCGTGAATATGTTTACAACGGATGACGAACTGGTGAAAGCGGCCGTGTTCGGTCTTCATATTGTATTTGCCGTTTTCCCGATAGTCGGCTTTCAGATGGTGGCAACGAACTTCTTCCTTTCGATTGGTATGTCGAAGAAGGCTATATTCCTGTCACTTACCCGGCAAATGTTGTTTCTGATTCCTTGTCTGATTGTCCTTCCCCGCTTCTTCGGTACGCTGGGAGTCTGGATCAGTATGCCGGTTGCCGATACGATCGCAACAGTCGTTACGGCAATCGTACTGGTGAATCAATTCAAGAAGTTTAAACATGAATCACCTAACTAAAAAAAATATTGTATATTTATCGCAGGATAATAAAATCGGTTAGTATATGGATAACAAAATCATATTGACCATCGGTCGGCAGTTTGGCAGTGGTGGTCGTGAAATAGGGAAAAAACTGGCTCAGGCATTGGGCATCGGTTATTATGATAAGGAGTTGATGGCGGTGGCCGCCAAGGAAAGCGGATTGAGCGAAGAGTTTTTTGAAAAGGCGGACGAACGTGCTTCGAGCGGACTGGCGTATGTTTTTACTATGGGATATTCCTATATGGGAATGTTCACTCCTTATAATGACATTCTTTCCAACGACGGACTGTTTAAATTCCAGAGTGACGCAATCCGCAAGTTGGCATCGGAGCAGTCGTGCGTGCTGGTGGGACGTTGTGCCGATTATATCCTGCGCGATGATCCGGATTGTCTTAGTTTTTTTATCCATAATAATATGGAAAACCGTATCCAGCGCATCCTCGAAAGCCAGAATATCACTGTCGAACAAGCAAAGGAACTGATGGGGAAGACCGATAAATCGCGTGCAGCCTACTATAATTATTATACGAATAAAGAATGGGGTGTAGCCTCTTCCTATAATTTTTCTATCGACGTATCCGTATTGGGTGTAGACGAGACTGTCGAGTTCATGAAAGCATTTGTTGAACGGAAAATGAATAAGCGTCCGCCACATTTCGGATAATTTACTATCTTTGTCGTCGACTTATCATAGGGGTGCCTTAATACACAGGCTGAGATTATACCCATAGAACCTGCCCGGGTAATGCCGTGAAGGGAGAATCGGTAGAATTGCTAAATAAAGGAGAGCTTTAACCTCTATGTGCTCTCCGATGTTTAAACTCTAATTATTATTGTAATGGAACAGATCGTTTCAACGGGGATTATTGACTCTTATTTTGCAAAACTGAAGAGCAACTTATCAATTGATGTGGCTATTGTTGGTGGTGGCCCTTCCGGTATCGTAGCAGCTTATTATCTGGCTAAAGCCGGAAAGAAAGTGGCTCTTTTCGACCGTAAACTGGCTCCGGGAGGAGGCATGTGGGGCGGTGCCATGATGTTTAATGATATTGTCGTACAGGAAGAAGCCATGCCGATCGTGAAGGAACTGGGCGTTTCTTATCATGATGCCGGCAATGGTACTTATATTATGGATTCGGTTCATACTACTTCTGCATTGATCTATCAGGCAACAAAAGCCGGTGCTACTATTTTTAACTGCTATTCTGTGGAAGATGTGGTATTCCACAACGATGCAGTAGCCGGTGTGGTAGTTAACTGGGCTCCGGTAATCCGCGAAGGTATGCATGTAGACCCGCTGACTATTATGGCAAAAGCCGTATTGGAAGGAACAGGACACGACTGCGAAGTGGCACGTACTGTTGCCCGCAAAAACGATATCAAACTGAATACCCCGACCGGCGGTGTAATCGGCGAACGTTCATTAAACGTTGAGTTGGGTGAACAGACAACGGTAGAAAATACAAAAGAAATCTATCCGGGACTGTTTGTTTCAGGTATGGCAGCCAATGGTGTAAGTGGTAGCTTCCGTATGGGACCGATTTTCGGTGGTATGCTGATGAGCGGTAAGAAAGCGGCAGAACTGATCTGTGCAAAACTGGATAAATAAGATTATCTGATATACATGAAAAGAAAGGACGGTTATCTTTTTACAGATTTCCGTCCTTTCTTCATATAGTAACATAAAAACTCATGCTTCCTATTACATCTTCTCTACAAGTTCCCGTTGTTTTTTGAAAAACTGTATACGCTGCATTTCTCCGCTTTCGGAGATCATAGTAGAAAACTTACGTAAGGATTGAATCCATTCTTTCAGGTTCTTACACATCTCTTTGTCTCTCGATGTGATCGAGTTGATCGAAAAGATCCGGATCAGGCTTAATTGCAAACTGGATGTTTCCACAAAACTGTATGTGGCTTCGAAGTTTATGTTGGATATATATATATGTATATCCTTGCCTGAGTCAAATTTACCTCTGGAAGCGATTGTCTCCAGGTCGTCCAATAGCCGGAGGAGTTCTTCCTGTAGTTTGGTTACTTCCTCTTCCGTGATTAAATGAATGCTGGCGAAATATTTAATATCGTTCACCAGGTAGTTAAACATCATGCTGTCCCATATATAGTTTGTTGTTTGTATATATGTACTGGCTTCTACGAATGCCTTTTGGGCATGTTTGAGTTCTTCGGATAAATTTAATTCTGAAAAATATTTTACACAATTTACTTTTTCATTCTGGTACATCCATTTAAATAACCGAAACTTAGACAAGCTATCGTATTTCAGATAATAAGTCTGTGGTATCATATTTGAGGCTGTACTTAACTCCGAAGTCGGATCGTCGCGCAGAGACTCAAACAATTCAAGATAGTGGTCAAGGATTTTGTAATACGTTTTGATAGGATCTGAATAATGTAAAAGATTCAGGTCGAACATTGCGTTATTAGTATAGCTTATACCCACGATCTGGTCAAGTGAAACTCCCAGTTTCTTTGAAATGATGGAAGCCTCATTGAGGGTGAAGGGAACCTCGCCGCGTAATCTTCTGTATACGGCCTCTTTTCCTATGTAGAGAATATCCATCAGGGTATTCGCTAAATTACCCCCATCCGGTATCTTCTCTTTCATTACCTCGATCAGATTTGTATTTAATACATCTGTATTCATTTCCAATTCTCCCTTTTAAATAATATATATGTTCAATTATTAAACAATAAACAAAGCGTATTGTTTCGAAAAACGCAACAAATGTAATAAGCACACTCACGGGTTGCGTATTTTCGAAAATGCGGAGGGGGTAAATAGACGAATGAGAAATAGATATGACTGAAAATACCTTATATGCGAAATAAAACTCCCGTATTTGCTTAGTAAATTCGCATATCTCAAAAGAGAGACGGCAATGATGGTTTGAACGGATAGTTATTGCAGTTTACTATTAATACTAAGTGATGTTAATTGAAATAGCATTAGAATGGATGAACTTTATTTTATTTTAGTCTTAGATTTTTTGTTTATAAATTATTGACCTAACCAAACATTTGCTTGTATAATCAGAATGAGTAGACCACTAATGCTAATACCATGAACAACTGTCCGGCTGGGAGGTGACTCTCGGCCGGAATTTTTTTTTGCTATATATCTGATATTTGCCATTGTGTTGCAAAATAAACTTTCTATTTTTGCAGAATAAATATGAAAGCAAAGAAAAACATAATCCGTTACGTAATGTTGATAGCCGGCATCATCATGCTGCTTTCGGTCATTATACCGCATCATCATCACAGTAACGGTCTGCCTTGTTTTAAACCGCTGACTGAACACAGTCACAAGAGTGCTTCTTCTCACGATTGCGGTTGTAACGGGCATAATGTTGCTCTTTTCACCTCTCTGCTGTCACATGCGACGGATGTGGATGCTAGTCATCTGCTTTTCCCTTTGCAAGTTTTATTTGATTATATTAACCCTCCCGAACCGGCTTTTTGCGGACAACCTTTTGAACGCAGTCGAGCCTTTTATATTGAGTCTCTGCACGATAGCTGGATAACGTGTGCAAGTGGACTGCGAGCCCCTCCTGTGTTATAATTGTTACTGATGGTGGCGAACCTTATTCGCTTTTCGGTGTTTTTATCTAAACGCCGAGCTATTTATTACGCATTAATAACACATTATAATACAATGAAAAAGATATATTTATTGTGGGTTTTATGTGCCTACATATTTGCAGGTTGTGGTGGCGGAGCTACTAAATCTGAAGAGCATAATCATGATCATGAAGCACATGAACATGAAGAGGGGCACGATCATGAGCATGAAGGACATGACCATGAACACGAAGGAGACGAGCATGAAGGACACGAACATGGGAATGAAGCTGCCGCCGGCGTACATTCCAATGAAATCATTTTCAAAGAAGAATTAGCGAAAGCAGTCGGTTTACAGACGAAAGTGATGGAACCGGCTCCTTTTACCGATGTGATAAAGACCAGCGGAAGCGTGATGGCTGCACAAGGCGATGAAACGACTGTGGTTGCTACTGTCCCCGGTATCGTTACATTCGGCAGTTTATCTTTTGTGGACGGTACTCCGGTCCGGAAAGGACAGGCTATCCTGAGCCTGGCTTCCAGTAATTTGTCTGAGGGGAATGTGGCAGCCCGTGCCAAATATGCATACGAAAATGCCAAGAAGGAATATGAACGTATGCAACAGTTGGTGGGAGATAAGATCGTTTCTGCCAAGGATTTTGAACAGGCACGTCTGAACTATGAAAATGCAAAGGCCGCTTACGATGCCATTGCCGGTAAACAAACAGAGAACGGTGTCTCGGTTGTTTCTCCGATGAACGGATACTTGAAGAACCTTCAGGTGAAAGAAGGCGATTATGTCGCTGTGGGACAACCGTTGGCTACGATTTCTCAGAATAGCCGCCTAGTGCTTCGTGCTGAAGTGTCGGAAAAGTATTATCAATATCTTCCGGCTGTACAGTCTGCTAATTTCCGAACTCCTTATGATGACCAGGTGTATGAGCTTTCCGAACTTCACGGACGTTTACTTTCTTACGGAAAGGCTTCGGATGCCAATTCTTTTTATATTCCTGTGACTTTTGAATTTGATAATAAAGGGGCTGTAATTCCCGGTTCGTTTGTTGAAATCTATTTGCTTACCTCTCCGATGCAGGATGTGTTGAGTGTTCCGGTTTCTGCGTTGATAGAAGAGCAAGGTGTTTATTCCGTATTTATCCGTCTGGATGAGGAAGGTTACAAAAAGCAGGAAGTGAAACTGGGTGCCAACAATGGTGCTGAAGTCCAGATTCTGTCTGGTCTAAAACCGGGAGATACGGTTGTTACACAAGGTGCTTACCAGGTCAAACTGGCTTCTGCCTCCAATGCTATTCCGGCTCATACTCATAATCATTAATAATGAGCAAATATGCAAATATGCCAATGTGCCAATGGAAATCTCATGGTACTATCTTGATTGGCACATTGGCATATCGGCTAATTAAATAATTATTCTTATGTTGAATAAAATAATATATTACTCGCTGCATAACAGATTGGTTGTCCTGATCTGTGCATTGCTGCTGATGATAGCGGGAACCTATACAGCTTTTCATACAGATGTAGATGTGTTTCCCGACCTGAATGCTCCGACCGTGGTTATCATGACGGAAGCAAATGGTATGGCTCCTGAAGAAGTGGAACGCCTGGTGACTTTCCCGGTAGAAACAGCAGTGAACGGGGCTATGGATGTGCGCCGTGTACGTTCTTCCTCTACCACCGGTTTCTCTGTTGTATGGGTTGAATTTGACTGGGGAACGGATATCTACCGTGCCCGCCAGATTGTTTCGGAAAAGCTGGCAGTCGTTAGTGAAAGCCTTCCCGAGAATGTAGGCAAGCCGACGCTGGGACCGCAATCTTCTATCTTGGGAGAAATGATGATTATCGGTCTGACTGCCGATTCTACTTCTTTGCTCGATTTGCGTACGATTGCCGACTGGACAATCCGTCCGCGTTTGTTGTCGACAGGCGGTGTGGCACAGGTCGCTGTGATTGGTGGCGATATCAAAGAATATCAGATATTGCTTGACCCCGCCCGTATGAAACATTATGGAGTAGGGTTGGATGAAGTCCTGACGATCTGCCGTAATATGAACCGCAATGCAAATGGCGGCGTCTTGTATGAATATGACAATGAATATATCATCCGTGGTGTTCTTTCCACTCCGAAAGTGGAGGAACTGGCAAAAGGGGTTATCAAGACTGTAGACGGTTTTCCGGTCATGCTGGAAAATGTGGCGACGGTGAAGATAGGAAGCAAAAGTCCTAAACTGGGTACAGCTTCTGAACGCGGCAAGCACGCTGTTCTGATAACGGTGACCAAGCAACCGAATACCAGTACAATCGACTTGACAAACAAGCTGGACGGTATCGTTGCCGACCTGCAAAAGAACCTTCCGTCGGATGTGAATGTCTCTACCGATATTTTCCGTCAGAGCCGTTTCATCGACAGTTCTATTAATAATGTAAAGAACAGTTTGTTTGAAGGAAGTTTCTTCGTTGTCATCGTTTTGTTCCTCTTCCTGATGAATATCCGTACGACGGTGATTTCGCTGGTGGCATTGCCTTTGTCATTGCTCGTTTCTATACTGGTTTTGCATTATATGGGGATGACCATTAATACAATGTCTCTGGGCGGTATGGCGATTGCTATCGGTTCGCTGGTGGATGATGCGATTGTCGATGTGGAGAATGTGTATAAACGAATACGGGAGAACCGGATGCTTCCTCCGGAAGAGCGACGCTCGGTATTGGAGGTGGTTTATGACGCTTCCCGTGAAGTGCGTATGCCTATTCTGAATTCCACGTTGATTATTGTGGTAAGTTTCGTTCCCCTGTTTTTCCTTCATGGCATGGAAGGACGCATGTTGGTGCCGCTGGGTATTGCGTTTATCGTTGCTTTGTTTGCATCTACCGTTGTTGCACTTACTTTGACGCCGGTATTGTGTAGTTATTTGCTGGGTAATAAGTCGACCGATAAGAAGATAGAAAAAGAGGCATGGGTAGCCCGTAAATTGAAGGAGGTATATGCTTCCGCATTGAAAGTTGCCTTGGCGCATAAGAAGATTGTACTGGGTTCTACGGTAGGTCTGTTCCTTGTGGCGTTGGGTATTTTCTTTACGCTGGGACGCAGTTTCCTTCCTCCTTTCAACGAAGGTTCTTTTACTATTAATGTAAGTTCGCTGCCAGGTATTTCGTTGGATGAATCAGACAGGATGGGACATCGGGCGGAAGAGTTACTGATGCAGGTGCCCGAAATCCAGACGGTGGCCCGTAAGACCGGACGTGCCGAACTGGATGAACATGCATTGGGTGTGAACGTTTCGGAGATAGAGGCCCCGTTCGTATTGAAAGACCGTAGCCGGGAAACTGTGATGAATGATGTCCGTAAGAAGCTGTCGACTATCAGTGGTGCGAATATCGAAATCGGCCAGCCTATCTCTCACCGTATCGATGCGATGCTTTCGGGAACGGAAGCCAATATCGCCATCAAACTGTTCGGTACCGATTTGAACCGTCTCTTTACGATTGGCAACGATATTAAAAACTCTATCCAGAGTATTCCGGGCCTGGTTGACCTGAAAGTAGAACAGCAGATTGAACGTCCGCAGCTGACCATCACGCCGAAACGTGAACTGATGGCTAAATATGGCGTATCTCTTCCTGAGTTTGAAGAATATATTAATGTCATGCTGGGTGGCGAAGTTGTCAGCCAGGTGTATGATGACGGTAAAACATTTGACCTGACAGTAAAGACTTCCGACGAAAGCCGTGCAACGATGGAAGATATCCGTAATCTGATGATAGATGCCGGAGGGAAGAAAATCCCGCTGAGTTATATTGCCGAGGTTCGTTCGGTAACCGGTCCGAATACGATTAACCGTGAAAACGTTCAGCGTAAGTTAGTAATCAGTGCGAACGTATCCGAACGGGATTTGCGCAGTGTTGTAAATGATATTCAGAATAAGATTGGAACATCAATCAAGTTGCCCGAAGGGTATCATATCGAATATGGCGGACAGTTTGAAAGTGAACAGGCTGCCAGCCGCACGCTGTTGCTCACTTCTTTGATGTCTCTGCTGGTAATCTTCCTGTTGCTTTATAATGAGTTCAAGAATGCAAAGGAGAGTGGTGTTATTCTGCTGAACCTGCCGTTGGCTTTGATTGGTGGCGTGTTTATTTTGTGGCTGACTTCCGGCGAAATCAGTATACCGGCTATTATCGGTTTCATTTCGCTGTTTGGTATCGCTACCCGAAACGGTATGTTGCTGATTAGTCATTATGCACAGCTGCGCAGTGAAGGGTTCTCTGTTTACGATACGGTGATACACGGTTCGCTGGACCGTCTGAACCCGATTCTTATGACTGCTTTAAGTTCGGCTTTGGCATTGATACCGTTGGCATTGAACGGAGATTTGCCGGGTAATGAGATACAGAGTCCGATGGCGACTGTCATCCTGGGAGGGTTGCTGACATCTACTTTCTTGAACGGATTTATTATCCCTATTGTTTATCTTTTAATGAATAAGGAAAAATGAAACAATTCATAGTAATTACCTTGTTGGCTTCCGCTGCGCTTTCAGTGAACGGGCAGAATTCTATCGATGCCGTCCTGCGCAGTATCGAAGCCAATAATAAAGAATTGCAGGCAAACAACCAGCTTACCGTTTCTAAGAAATTGGAAGCGAAGCTGGATAATAACCTGCCAGACCCTTCAGTTTCCTATGTACATCAGTACGGCAACCGGGAAGGGATGGGGATACAGGGAGAGTTGGTTGCATCCCAGTCGTTCGACTTCCCTTCGGTATATGTGCAGAAGAATAAACTGGCGAAATCGAAAGCCGCCAGTTTCGACCGCCAGGGGGCAGAGTTTCGTCAGCAAATACTTTTGCAGGCAAAAGAGATTTGCCTTGACCTGGTCCTGCTGAACCAGCAACGGGCATTACTCGACCAACGCAGGCAGAATGCGGAACAACTGGCGGAACTGTATGCCATGCGTTTGGAAACCGGCGATGCGAATATTCTGGAAACAAATAAGATTGACCTGGAGCTGCTGAATGCGAAAACGGAAGCCCGTATGAACGAGTCTGCCCGTATTGCCAAACTTCAGGAACTGGCAACATTGAATGGTGGTATTGCTATCGACTTCACGGACACGACCTATATGTCGGACGGTGATATCCTGTCATTCGAAGAATTATGTGCGGAGGCTGTGACTTCCAATCCTCAGTTGCTTACGTTGAAAAGCGAGCAGGTGGCTGCCCGCCGCCAGTTGAGCGTCAATAAATCGAAGAGTTTACCCAGTTTTGAGTTGGGGTATCGTATGAATACGGCTACCGGCGGAGAACGTTTTAACGGTTTCCTGGTTGGTATCAGCATTCCTTTGTTCTCAAACAGGAATAATGTAAAGCAGGCTAAAGCGCAGGCTCTTTATACCGACCTTCAACTGGAAAGTACGACAACGACCGTGGAAAGTGAATTGCACCAATTGTATAACCAGTCGGTCGCTCTGAAGACTTCTATGGACGAATACAATACGGTTCTGAAAAGCCAAAATAGCCTGGCATTGTTGAATAAGGCTATCCAGACCGGCCAAATCAGTATGATTGAATATTTCGTTGATGTAACGACTTTCTATCAGAGCATGCAGAATTATATGCAGTTGCAGAACGAGTATCAGAAGGTGATGGCGCAATTGTATAAATATAAGTTATAAACTTTCTTATAAAATAAGGAAGGTTCATGTCTTTTTCGGGCATGGACCTTTTTTTATTATAGCTTCCCATTGAGCCGTATATTGGTTACTAAACTTATAAAAAGTTATCGTACTGTTTTTTTTCATCATTGTATTTTTTATTATGCAAATAAGTTTTTACTTTTACAAAGTACTTTTTACCAGGAGATTATACAATGTAGCATTGTTTAGGAGACCGATAATCAGACATATCTGTGGATAACAGGTATCAGAATGCCTTAATTCGTATAAAGAATACATATTAGTATTAATTATCAATTTAAAGAGACCATGAAAGATTTAGAAATGTACATCGATGGACAGTTCATCGAGAATCGATCCGGAAAGTGGATCAATGTGTTGAATCCTTCTACGGAAGAAGTTATATCCCGTATGCCTGACGGAACAGTGGATGATGTTCGGGCTGCCATCGATGCGGCGGAGAAGGCGCAAGGAGCATGGGAACGACTGACTTCCATTGAACGTGCACAGTATCTGACCAAAATAGCGCAGGGAATTCGAAAAAGGGAAAAAGAACTGACGGATATTATTGTACGTGAAGGAGGCAAGACGCAGGGACTGGCCAATGTGGAAGTTAACTTTACAGCCGATTATATCGATTATATGGCCGGTTGGGCACGCCGTTATGAAGGAGAGATCATACCCAGCGACCGTCCTCATGAGACTATCTTTGTATTTAAGAAACCTATCGGAGTGACAACCGGTATATTGCCGTGGAACTTCCCGTTCTTCCTGGTTGCCCGTAAGGCAGCCCCGGCTATGTTGACAGGAAATACGATTGTGTTGAAACCAAGTCAGTTGACACCGGAGAATGCGTATGTCTTTGCCCAGATCGTGGATGAAGCGGGAGTGCCTAAAGGTGTATTCAATATCGTAAATGGTCGCGGATCGGTTGTCGGGCATGAGATGGCCGCTAATCCGAAAGTCGGAATGGTCAGCCTGACAGGAAGTGTTTCTGCCGGTGTGCAGACGATGGAAGCCGCTTCAGCTAATGTGACGAAGGTATCGCTGGAGTTAGGAGGAAAGGCTCCGGCTATCGTTATGCCGGATGCGGATCTGGATCTGACCGTGAAGTCGATCATTGCTTCCCGCGTGATCAATACCGGACAAGTGTGCAACTGTTGTGAACGTGTTTATGTGCATTCCAGTATTAAAGATGTTTTTATTGAAAAGTTGCTGGATGGCTTTGGTAAGGTTAAAGTAGGCAACCCCAACGAGGTCGCAGATTTGGATATGGGACCGCTGATTGATGCCGGTGCCTTGAAATCAGTGGAAGAAAAAGTCGGAAAAGCCGTTAAGCAGGGGGCGACCCTGGCTTATGGGGGCAAACGTATCGGAGCTAAAGGCTACTTCTTTGAACCGACCCTTTTGACTAATTGTACACAGAAGATGGATATTATCCAGGAAGAAACATTCGGTCCCGTTCTCCCGGTTGTAGAGTTTGCAGAAGTGGAAGATGCTATTACCTGGGCAAATGACTGCGAATACGGGTTGACCTCTTCCGTCTATACACAGAATCTGGATATGGCGTTTAAGCTGATGCGTTCCTTGAAGTTCGGTGAAACTTATATCAATCGTGAAAACTTTGAAGCCATGCAGGGTTTCCATGCCGGCTGGCGTAAATCGGGTATTGGTGGTGCTGACGGTAAGCATGGCCTGGAAGAATACCTTCAGACTCATGTCGTTTATCTGGAGACGCAGGGTTAATTAAGCTATTACTGAATGCGGATGACGCAGAATACACAGAGTAACGCAGATGTTTTATAAGAAAAGAAATTATAAATCTGCGAGTATCTGTGTTTTCTGCGTCATCTGCGTTCGGTAATATTGAATAGTTTTCCGGATAATATATGTATCTTTATTCCGGAATATGGAAAAACGAATCAAAATGAGAAACGCTGCTATCTTATGTTATTGCCTTTTTGTATTAGGCGCCTTTACTACGAATGCCCAGGAAACGAATAGCCTGGGAATGCAATTTGCCCGGATTCCGGCCGGCTCTTTCCACATGGGAAGCCACGGATGGGGAGAAGATTATGATGAAGCACCGATTCATCCGGTAACGATCACAAACCCTTTTTTGATGGGAACGACCGAAGTGACAAATGCCCAATACGAGCGTTTTGACCCTTCCCATAAAAACTTACGGGGAAAGTACGGCCTTTCGAAAGAAGATGACGAAGCTGTTATTTATGTGAACTATCACGAGGCGAAAGCATTCTGTGACTGGCTTTCGGAAAAGGAAGGGAAGACGTATCGTCTGCCAACCGAAGCCGAATGGGAATATGCTTGCCGTGCCGGGTCCTACTGGAATTTCTGGATGGACGACGGACTTCATGGCGTGTATCATAAGAACCAGCAAAATGTCTGGGGAACGGATTCTACGATCAGCCTTCAGGTTGGCAAAACTCCTGCCAATCCTTTCGGACTGCACGATATGCACGGAAATGTAGAAGAATGGTGCAGCGACTGGTATGGACCTTACGAAGCATTACCGCAGACAGACCCGGTGGGCCGTGCTGACGGATTATATAAAGTGACACGTGGCGGAAGCCATAGCACTCCGGAAAGATTCCTGCGTTCCGCCAACCGTATGGCGATGATACCTGAAGATAAACACTGGCTCACCGGCTTCCGGGTAGTGCAGGCCGATATGCCTAAAACCCAGCCGCTTCCTGTGGCCGGACCGACCCTGCAAGAGCATATATCACAGCAGAAACATAGCTGGGACGCTCCTTTGAAAACACCTTTCTTCGGTGAACCTCTCGTCTATGTGAAAACGCCCGAATGTTCTTCCGGCGTCCCGTTCTACAAGCATAACCATTGCCCTGCCATAACCTGGTGTGATAACGGGGATTTGTTGGCTATCTGGTTTACATGCGACGAAGAATCGGGTAGGGAGATGGTGATTCTGGAAAGCCGCCTGAAGAAAGGCAGTACCGAATGGAGCGAGCCGCACGAGTTCTTCAAGGTGCCTGACCGGAATATGACCGGTTCTTCCCTGCTGAATAATAAGGGTACACTCGTCCATATAAATGGGGTGGAAGCTGCCGGTACCTGGGAAACCCTCGCTATGGTCATGCGGACAAGCACGGATAACGGTGCAACCTGGAGTCGTCCGCGTATCATCGCCCCTGAGCATGCCAGGCGGCATCAGGTGATAGCCGGTTCTTTCCGCACTAAGGAAGGTTGGCTGGTACAAGCCGCCGACGCAACTCCCAGGAGCAATGGCGGCACGGCATTGCATATCAGCAAGGATAACGGTCTGACCTGGGAAGATATGGGCAAAACCAATCCGGGTAAGTTTGAAGCAGGTGCTTCGGGCGGTACTATTGCCGGAATCCATGCCGGAGTAGTGCAACTGTCCGACGGCCGTTTTATGGCATTCGGACGTGGTGACGGCATTGTCGATAAAGACGGTCTGGAACGGATGCCCATGAGCCTGTCGGAAGATAACGGACGCACCTGGACATACAGCGCTTCTGAATTTCCCCCGATTGATGGTGGTCAGCGTCTGGTATTGATGCGTTTACAGGAAGGACCTGTTTTGCTAGTCTCTTTCACGAACCATCCTTTCCGTCTGAAAAATGGATTGAATGGTATGACCTTTAAAGATAAGGACGGCAAGGAATATACCGGTTACGGAATGTATGCCGCCCTTTCCTTCGACGATGGAAAGACATGGCCTGTTAAGAAATTGCTGACCGATGGCAAAGAACGTTTTATGGATGGAGGCGCCTGGACCGGTTTCTTTGAAATGGACGGGAACCATGCGGAACCCCGCGGTTATCTGGCCGGTACGCAATCGCCGGATGGAATGATACATCTGGTAAGCAGTCGTAACCATTACCGTTTCAACCTGCCATGGCTGGTAAAAGATACAGGGTATTCATTTTAAGTGATAACTCTGATTGTGAATTGATTACGGTTGTATGGCTCGATATATCCGTCGAAGTATTCGTCCAGAACCACTCCCAACTCTTTGGCGAGAGTAACGACCTTTTTTTGTTCGGAAAGTGATAAAGGTAATTTAGATTTGGGTTATTATCTATTTATAAACTCCTTATATTTGCAAAATAAAGAACTAAAGTATGGAAAATATTATTTGGATACAAAACTATCAGTCTCCTTGCGGAGAATTGATACTGGGTTCGCTGGACGGCAAACTTTGTTTGTGCGACTGGATGGATGAGAACCGTAGGGCACTGATTGATCGGCGGCTGCAAAAGGTATTGCATGCCCGCTATGAAACAGGTGAATCCGAAGTGATTGTCCGGGCAGTTACCCAGCTGGATGAATATTTTGCCGGAAAAAGAACGGAGTTCGACGTCCCGTTGCTATTTGCCGGTACTGATTTTCAGAAAACAGTCTGGAATGCGTTATTGAATATCCCTTATGGGAAAACGGTCTCTTATGCTACTTTGTCGCAGGATTTGGATAAACTGAAAGCTATTCGTGCCGTGGCTGCTGCTAATGGTGCAAATTCCATTTCGATACTTGTTCCTTGCCATCGTGTTATCGGGAGTAACCAAAAGCTGGTTGGATATGCCGGTGGCCTGCCTGCCAAACAGTGGTTGCTCGATTTGGAAACCTCTGGCAGACTCTTCTGATATTTACCAATCTCTCATCTGTAATTTAGGTATATTTATCTGTAATCCGTCTACAATCGAAACGGTCCGGTTTCTTTAGCTTTGCAACATCAGTAAAACAGAAAGATATGAAACGTAAATTGTTAACATTGGTATTCATCGTATCAGGCTTAATGCCTGCTATTGCCCAGAATGTTTCGGACCTTAAAACAGAAAAAGATATGGATAGGATTGAATTATGTAAAAAGAATTATACCACTTTATTCGGTGGCGAAGCCCTGACCGGGCAGGGAACTGACCCGGAAATGATGGATATTCTTCAGAAGTTTATTTTCGGAGAAGTATTCCGCATGGGAGAGCTGGATATAAAGACCCGTGAAATGATAACCTGTGTTACATTAGCAACTATGCAGACTTTGCCCCAGCTGAAGGCACACGCAGGGGCGGCATTGAATGTGGGAGTTACTCCTGTTGAACTTCGTGAAGCTATTTATTCATGCGCTCCGTTTATCGGTTTTCCCAAAACCTTGAACGCGCTGACCGTCATTAACGAAGTATTTAAAGAACGGGACATTTCCTTGCCATTGGAAAAACAAGGTACGGTTACGGAAGAAAACCGTCATGAAAAAGGGGCGGCTGTGCAAGACCGGCTTTATCCCGGCGGTATCAGCCAGGTGATGGAAGATATTCCGGGGGAGATGGGTGACGATGTGGAACGTTTCCTGACAGAATATTGTTTCGGTGATATGTATACCCGTGGCGGACTTGACCTCAAGACACGTGAGTTACTGGGATATTGTGTCCTGACGACATTGGGAGCCGACAGCCAGCTTCGTTCTCATTTTCAGGGAAATCTGAATGCAGGTAACAGTAAGGAGACGGTTGTGGCGGCAGTCATACAATGTCTTCCGTATATCGGTTTCCCGCCGGCAATAAAGGCCTTGAAAATAATAAAGGAAGCATCTGCCGTAAGTCCGGCAAATAACCTGGTCCGCCTCTCCAAAATTACTGTAGACCCGGCACAATTGGATGCATATAATGCTTACCTGAAAGAAGAGATTGAAGCCTCCATGCGCCTGGAACCGGGCGTACTTACTTTATATGCCACGGCCGATAAAAAGCAACCGAATAAAATAACAATCCTTGAAATCTATGCAGACCGGGAGGCTTATGAAAAGCATATCCAAACGCCTCATTTCCAGAAATACAAACAGGGAACTTTATCTATGGTTGAGGAACTGGAACTGACGGATACAACTCCCTTGCTTCCCGGGCTGAAAATAAAATAGGCTTTTATCGCTATACAAAACTGACGTTACATTAATATCTTACTATATTTTATATGACAATAAAATGGGGATTTAAGTAATTTATTCGTAAACTTGTAACCTTAAATAAAAACGTTAAATTTAAAATTAAATCTTCTGTTTTATGTCAGTAAAATCGTATATTGAATCCAATAAAGAACGCTTTCTGGAAGAGTTGTTCAGCTTAATCCGTATTCCCTCCATCAGTGCCAAACAAGAGCATAAACCTGATATGCAGGCTTGTGCCCAGCGCTGGACGGAACTGTTACTATCGTCCGGAGCGGATAAAGCCGTGGTGATGCCGACGGAAGGTAATCCGGTCGTATATGGCGAAAAGATGATTTCGCCCGATGCCAGGACCGTGCTTGTTTATGCCCATTATGATGTAATGCCGGCTGAGCCGTTGAACTTATGGAAAAGCCAGCCGTTTGAACCCGAAATACGCGACGGCCGTATCTGGGCTCGTGGTGCGGACGATGATAAAGGACAGTCTATGATGCAGGTAAAAGGCTTTGAAACAGCCTTGAAACTCGACCTGCTGAAGTGCAATGTGAAGTTTATCTTCGAAGGAGAGGAGGAGATCGGTTCTCCCAGCCTTGAAACCTTCTGCCGTGAACATAAAGACTTATTGAAGGCTGATGTGATTCTGGTATCCGACACCAGCATGGTAAATGCCGAAACACCGTCGTTGACGACCGGCCTGCGGGGTTTGGCTTATTGGGAAATCGAAGTGACTGGCCCGAACCGCGATTTGCATTCCGGCCATTTCGGTGGGGCAGTGGCTAATCCTATTAATGTATTATGTAAACTGATGGCCGATATTATCGATGCCGACGGACGTATCACAATTCCCGGTTTCTATGACGATGTAGAAGAAGTGTCTCCGGCCGAACGCGAAATGATTGCACAAATCCCGTTTGATGAAGCGAAATATAAGGCTGCTATCGGAGTGGATGCCTTGTCCGGTGAAAAAGGTTATTCGACGCTGGAAAGAAACAGTTGCCGTCCGTCGTTCGATATTTGTGGTATCTGGGGCGGTTATACGGAAGAGGGCAGTAAAACAGTGCTTCCGTCCAAAGCCTATGCAAAAGTATCCTGCCGCCTGGTTCCGCATCAGGAACATTCCAAAATATCAAAAATGTTTGAAGATTACATAAACCAGGTGACTCCTGCGTCTGTTAAGGTAAAAGTCACGCCGAAACACGGTGGACAGGGGTATGTTTGTCCGATTGACCTTCCGGCTTATCAGGCAGCGGAAAAGGCTTGCACGGTTGCTTTTGGCAAGAAACCGCTGGCAGTACGTCGCGGAGGAAGTATTCCTATCATCTCCACCTTTGAGCAGGTATTAGGTATAAAAACCGTCTTGATGGGTTTCGGACTTGAACAGAATGCTATTCATTCTCCTAATGAAAGTTGCACGCTCGACTTCTTCTATAAAGGGATTGAATCGGTTGCCGAATTTTATAAAGAATATAAATGATACAAAACGAAGTGATAGCCCGTGCCCTGTCGAATACAGGTATCGAGGCATTGAATGAAATGCAGCAGGCCGTGCTTGATGCCGGAACGACAAAGGATATGGTGTTGCTCAGTCCCACGGGGTCGGGTAAAACCCTGGCTTTCCTGCTGCCCTTACTTACTACACTGACGAATGAGGATAAGAAGATACAAGCGCTTATCATCGCCCCGTCTCGTGAATTGGCTTTACAGATAGAGACGGTATTCCGTTCGCTCGGAGCCGGATATAAAGTGAACTGCTGTTACGGCGGCCATCCTATCCGGACAGAAAAGAAAAGTCTGGAGCATCCGCCAACGGTACTTATCGGTACGCCCGGACGAATCCTCGACCATCTGGAACGGGGGAATATTAATCTGGATACCGTCCGTACATTGATTCTGGACGAATTCGACAAGTCTCTGGAACTGGGCTTTCAGGATGAGATGAAAGAGATTCTTTCGCATCTTCCCGGAGTGCGTCGCAGAGTGTTGACTTCAGCAACCGAAGCGGTGGAAATTCCTCTCTTTACCGGTATTACATCGCCTGTCCGCCTGTCGTTCCTGACCGGAGTGAAAGAGGCGAAAGGTCTGACTCTGCGTATCGTGAAATCGCCGGTTAAGGATAAGCTGGAGACATTGTATAAATTGCTTGGAGAGTTGAAAGGCGAGTCTGCCCTGGTGTTTTGTAACCAGCGTGAATCAGTGGAACGTGTCAGCAATTATCTGACAGAAATGGGAGTGGATAATGAATACTTTCACGGAGGTATGGAACAGCCGGAACGCGAACGGGCGTTGTCGCTTTTCCGTAATGGCAGTGCATCCGTTTTTATCTCTACCGACCTGGCATCCCGTGGACTGGACATTCCGGAAGTAAAGAATGTGATTCATTACCATCTTCCCATCAATGAAGAAGCCTTTATTCACAGAAACGGACGTACGGCCCGTATGAATGCGGAAGGAAATGCCTTTATGATACTGAATGAGATAGAGACTGTTCCCGAATATATTACCCGTGAACCGGATGAATTCTTCCTGCCGGAGAAGGCCAAAAAGCCGCTCCGTTCGGAATGGGTTACATTGACCATTAACCGCGGTAAACGGGATAAGTTGAGTAAGAAGGACGTAGTCGGTTTCCTGTTCCAGAAAGGCGGATTAGACAAAGATGATTTAGGCGTTGTAGAAATCAAGGAAAGTTGCGCCTACGCCGCAGTAAAACGTGATAAGAAAGAGGGTTTGCTGGCGCGTATCCGTGATGAGAAAATAAAAAATATGAAAGCTAAGTTTATATGAAGCTGCTGATTAAAGGGGTAGAACTGAATGGCGTTGCTACCGATATTTATATAGAAAACAAATACATCAAACAGATAGGTCCCGGCCTGTCTGTTGCCGCCGATAAAGTAATTGACGGTAGTCGTAAGGCTGCTATTCCAGGATTTGTCAATACGCATACACATGCGGCTATGACTTTGTTCCGCGGCTTTGGAGACGATATGCCTTTAATGCCCTGGCTGGAAGAAAAGATATGGCCCAATGAAGCGAAACTGACGAAAGAAGATGTTTTCTGGGGAGCTAAACTGGCTTGTCTGGAAATGATAAAAAGCGGAACGACTACTTTCTTCGACATGTATCATAAGTTTCATGCTACGGCAGAGGCTGTTGAAGAGATGGGAATCCGGGCAGTCATTTCCAGTGCCTGTTTCGACCATTTCCAACCAGAGTTGGCGGAGAAAAGCAAACAGACCATTCAGAAGTTGTATAAAGAGATGGACAGATACGATAAACGGATACATTTCTCCGTAGGTCCGCACGCCATCTATACGGTTTCCGGTGAGTTGCTGCAATGGGCGGATACTTTTGCAAAAGAACATAACGTGCCAATCCAACTGCATCTGGCAGAAACGGAAGGGGAAGTGGAGAACTCTGTAAAGCAGTTCGGGGCGACTCCTGTCCGGTATTTATATAAGTTGGGTGTATTGTCTCCTCGGCTGTTGATTTCCCACGGTATCTATGTAGATGCGGATGAAATCCGTATGCTGGCAGACCATGGAGTGAAGGTCGCTCATAATCCGGCTTCCAATATGAAACTGGCGTCCGGCATGCACTTCAAATTTAAGGAAATGCGTGAAGCCGGCATCACTGTCGGTCTGGGTACTGACGGGTGTTCGTCGTCCAATAATCTCGATATGGTGGAAGCGATGAAGCTGGCCTCCTTGTTGGGAAAAGTCTGGCGAAAAGACCCGGAAGCCGTTACAGCCGATGAAATATTCCATTCCGCCACGGAAGCCGGAGCCTCTTTTGTGGGTTTAAAAGCCGGACGGATAGCAGAAGGTTACCTGGCAGACCTTTCTTTGGTAGATTTGAATATGCCGGCATTTACTCCGAATTTCAATTTCATATCCAACCTTGTCTATGCTGCAAACGGCAGCTGCATCGATACTGTTATTTGTGACGGAAAAATCCTGATGCAGGATAAGAAAGTACCGGGTGAAGAGGAGATAATGGAACGCGCGGCACAAATAGCCTACAATTTAATGAAAAGATAACTTTTAAGTTGCTGGTGATTGTTTTATATCATCAGTAGCTTTTCAGGAAAAGTTCATAATGTCTTTTGTAAAAGACGTACGTCTAAAATAATTTACACCTACCTCTAAATCTATTTACACCTAGGTCTAAATGAATTTAGAGGTAGGTATGACAGAAAAGTCTTTATAAAGATACGTTTCTGTCGTAATGGCATTTCGGGGAGATTATTATATTGAAATAAATTTATGATGCTATGAATACAAGTTATACAAACGAACAATATCAGGAGGCAGCGGCATTTATAGCTGCACGCATCACCGGAAATCCGGAAACGGCTATTATTCTCGGCAGCGGATTAGGTTCACTGGCAGACCGGATACAGGATGCCATTGTAATTCCGTATGCAGAGATTCCTCATTTTATGCATTCTGCAGCTGCCGGTCATAAAGGTAATTTTATTTGCGGCAAACTGGGAGGTAAGCAAGTTCTGGCTATGCAGGGTCGTTTTCATTATTATGAAGGGTATTCCATGCAACAGGTGACATTTCCCGTTCGTGTGATGAAACTGTTGGGTATAAAGAATCTTTTGGTGTCGAATGCTGCCGGTGGAATAAATAACACTTTCAAAGTTGGTGACCTGATGATTATCCGTGATCATATAAATATGATGCCTAATCCGTTGATAGGTCCGAATAATGAATTGTTCGGTACTCGTTTCCCGGATATGACCCGTGCTTATGACCGTGAGTTTGTCCGTTTGGTGGAAGAGATTGCAGCTTCTCATAATATTCCTTTGAAAAAAGGTGTATATGTTGGTCTGACCGGTCCTTCTTTTGAAACACCCTCCGAATATGCTTTTTATGGCCGGGTAGGAGGTGATGCGATTGGAATGAGTACGGTTCCGGAAGTAATCGTAGCTCGCCATGCAGGATTAAGAGTGTTCGGAATGTCGGTGATTACGAATGAAGGTTATCATTTTGCCGACGATTTTGTGAATGACGGAGCGGATGTAATCGTAGCTGCCAACAAAGCTGCGGTAGTAATGACAACTTTATTCAGTGAACTCGTTTCCCGTATCTGATTTTTTTCGGGATGAAAGTTGCTGTGTTAAAATAAGATAGAAATTTGAACGGGTGAGTAAGGAAAAAATAGTATAAAAAAAGTATCTTCCGGTTTTGGAAAATAAAAAAATACCTCTATCTTTGCACCCGTTATCGCGGAAGTAGCTCAGTTGGTAGAGCATAACCTTGCCAAGGTTAGGGTCGCGGGTTCGAGTCCCGTCTTCCGCTCATAAATAATAAGCGCGGTAAGAGGCCGCCTTTTTTATGTAATGGAAAATGCCCAGGTGGCGGAATTGGTAGACGCGCACGTTTCAGGTGCGTGTGTCGCAAGGCGTGCAGGTTCGAGTCCTGTTCTGGGCACCATTCGCGCAGATGGTGAAATTGGTAGACACGCTACTTTGAGGGGGTAGTGCCGGTTCCGGTGTGTGAGTTCGAGTCTCATTCTGCGCACATTTCGTAAAGAATAGAAATAATAATTGTCCATGTAATTAGTTAAGAGCATATTGCTTGAAGCTTTTATATGGACAATTTTTATTTAGTATAAACCACATTTACTGCATAATACGTCTTCTGTAGATGAATCCGTAATGATTTATATAAGAACTGTCATTTTTTAGAGATATAAAGTCAAATTTGTAAAAATAAGGCTGATTCGGATTCGATATATTTGCATATCATGAAATATGGATAACAACCTTTTAAATTTGATCGAAAATGAAAAAAGACCGGGCGACAGATATACCTTCGCTACATTTACCCATTATACCAAAGATTCTCCTTTATTGGAATCCGGTTTGTTAGGTCCTGTACGGATTGTTATGAAAGAATGATGGTGTGCCTTGCTTTATTTCAAACCCTTGATCTTTTGAATTAGTTCTTTTGCTGAAATATCCAAAGACTCAACAGCCATCCAGACGACTTCGTTATCCGGATTGATAATATATATCCGGGGAATCGTATTGTTGGCGAAGAGGGAGAAAACCTCACCGCGGGTATCCAGGTAGAATGGCATTGTGAATTGATTCTCTTTCCAGTAATTGGAAACAACTTCGGCTGTTTCTTTCCGGGAAATCGTTACCAGCAGGAATCTGGGGTCGTCTTTCAGTTCTTTCCAAACCTCTTCTATAACCGGCAGAACCTGTTTGCAATCCGGACAGTAAGTTCCGAAGAATACCAGTAAGGATTGTTTTCCGATGAACTGTTTGGAGCTGAATGTGTTTCCGGCTGTATCTTCGACTGCAAATGTAGGGATCTGGCTGTTGACATTGATATAATTAATAGTTTCGCTCTCGTCATCCTTTATACAGGAAAAGAGAAGGAAGGTCATAGTGACTATAAATGAAAGAATTTTTGTGATATGCATATATTTAATTGTTTTAGTTTACGAAGATAATGAATGTATTTGAATCCCTGAAAGAAAAGGAGCTGCCGTTTTGTAGATTTCACAACCTGTCGTCAGAACGGACAACCCCTTTTAGCAGCATCCCCTTTTACCACTGCAATTTTCATTTTATTACCGAGAATGTTTTGGTTATTTGTAACTGATTCGGATTCACATTCCTATGTACATTATATGAGGATGCTGTAATCCTGTCTGAGTTCACATCTTGGGACGGTTTAAAGTACGAGTTTTGCCATATTTACAAAAGTAAATGTATGTTTTTTAATTTACTTGTATTTGCTTGATAACAAGTATTATGTTGTAAGCCTGATGTAAAATGGAGAACTGGGTATTTCTCTTTGTTTATAAATGGTGTTATTGGTGTACGACGGAAAGGAACCGACTGTTTTTGTCTTGCCGGATCGCTTATTTCTCTTTTTTTGCCGGTTTATGCTTTTCTGAATGGCAATTGCCGTAAATCGGTACTTGTTTATTTTATTATTTGATTATATGTGAATTGGGTGAATATGTAATGCCTGAAAACATCATAAAAAATGCCGGCTTTATTTCATATCGTCTGGTTTTAGGGAGAATAGATCTTTATATTTGTGATAATAAGCATGAAAGCAGGTAATAACCAGGCTGGCATGGAAAGGATAAAACTATGAAAAGAGATTTATTGTATGATAATATACTGGATGCTATCAGGGGAAAAATACCCAACCGGGGAATGCTGACGAATACGCTTGCGGATCTGTTAAATCTGGAGAAAGAAGCAGTATATCGACGGCTGCGCGGTGAAGTGGCATTTTCTTTCTCTGAGATAGCTGTTATTGCGAGTACGCTTGGAATCTCTCTTGATAACCAGGTGGGAGCCCGGTATGTTCATAGCAGGCCTTTCCAGTTGAGGCTGATTGAATATGTTGACTCCGGTGAGATCGATTATGAGATGCTGGAACATTATATTTATATCCATAACCAGGGAAAAGAGGATAAAAAATCGAAAGTCATGGATTGCTCCGGCGTTTTGCCCCAGTCTCTTTATCTGGCATATAAAAATATATCGCGCTTTTTCCTTTTTAAATGGATCTATCAGAATAAGGACCTTGACAGGAAACTTTGTTTTAAAGACGTTTATCCGACTCAAAGTCTGGAAAAGATACAGGAGAGGAGCGTTGCGGCCGCAAAACTTATCAGCCAGACGTTTTATATATGGGATCCGTTGATCTTTTGTTATCTGGCCAATGATATCAATTATTTTATGAGTGTCAATTTGCTGGGAAAAGAGGATTTGCAGTTGCTGAAAAAAGAGCTGTTGCAATTTTTGGATGATATGGAACTGTTGGCAATAAAAGGAAAGTTTGATGATACCGGAAACAGTGTCTATTTTTATATATCGAGTACGAATTTCGATACCAGCTACCGGTGTGTGGAGGTGAAACATTTACGTGTCAGCCTGATAAGAGCCTTCACTCTGAATGCTGTCGTTTCTTTGGACCGTCAGACGTATGAACGGATATCGGGATGGCTCCAGGCTGTGATCCGATCGTCGACAATGATCTCCGTGAGTGGTGCCAGGCAGCGTATTCGCTTTTTTGAGAAACAACGTTCCATTATTAAAGCCTTATAGGTTTTGTGAAAAAGGATATTATAGATTATTAACTGAGAATACGACTTTTATCAGCAACCAAGATTCAATGTTTGTTTGTTTTGTTAGCCTTTTTTGGGTTTTAAAAGATGCTTTACCGGATTGTCCGACAGTTAATTTATGGGTTCCTTATTTATCTTTGCATGAAAACTATAGATCCACTAATATCAAGACTTATAATTCTGTAACATGAAAAAAGAACTTTTGTATGATAATTTGCTAAATGCTATCAAAGAGGAATTTCCTCAAAAAACGAATTTAGTAAATGCGCTTGTTGATTTGTTATGTATTGAGAAGGAAGCTGTTTACCGACGTTTACGGGGAGAGGTCGCTTTTACATTTGCAGAGATCGTCACTATCGCGAATGCATTTGGAATATCATTGGATAACCTGGTCGGTACAGTTACTGCAAAAAGCAGGCCGTTCCAATTGAAATTGGTGGATTTTGTGAATCCGATGGAGACTGATTATGATATGCTGGATCAGTATATCGATATATTAGGTCTGGCACGCGAAGACGATAGGTCCGAACTGATCGATTGTACGAATATCTTGCCTCAGCAGCTTTATATGAAATATAAATATATTTCACGTTTTTATCTTTTCAAGTGGTTATACCAATGCGGAACTCCGGGAAAAACAAAGCGTTTTGAAGAGATAGAGGTCACCGACCGCTTTCTGGGAATACAGTTGGCCGGGGTAGAAGAAGCACGGCATATCCATCATTCATATTACATACTCGATCCGTTGATATTTCATTATCTGGTAAATGATATTAATTATTTTATGAGTATTCATCTGATCGGGAAAGAGGATGTAAAATATCTGAAGAATGAACTGATGGATTTGTTGGATGAAATGGAGAAACTTGCAACACGCGGCTATTTTGAAGAGACCGGTAATAAAGTCTTTATCTATATATCGAGTGTGAATTTTGATACGAGTTATTGGTGCGTCCAGATAAAAAACTACCATATCAGCCTGATAAAAACATTCATCCTCAGTTCGGTCGCCTCCCTGGATGAGGGGACTTACGAGAAGTTGCGGAAATGGTTAAGAGCCCTGATCCGTTCTTCTATCATGATTTCAGTCAGTGGTGAGAGGCAGAGGATCGCATTTTTTAAAGCACAGCGTGAACTGATTCAAAATTTGTGATCTTTTCTATCTATAAAGAGTATCAGAAACTTACCTGTAAAAAAGGTGGTTTTATGTTGGATATCGTAAAAAAAGATATAAAAATAAGCATCCAAAATTTGGAGCGTATAAATCTTTTACCTACTTTTGCACCCGTAAACAAAAAACGTCAACTGCTTTGAAAAGCAACCTCTAAAGAGGTGTTGATAATTTTGATTTATTGGAGAGATGGCAGAGTGGTCGATTGCGGCGGTCTTGAAAACCGTTGAACTGA